>TARA_R110002096_G_scaffold261317_3_pt1 | contig 249687 bp, 214 predicted proteins | sample TARA_R110002096 | Tara Oceans TARA_R110002096 (sample SAMEA4397295) | marine metagenome | biome: Polar Biome; feature: [DCM] deep chlorophyll maximum layer (ENVO:01000326); material: water (ENVO:00002006), including particulate matter (ENVO:01000060) such as... | depth 35 m
CGCAATCGCTCGAACCGGAGTCGGTTCTGCATGCGACCGCTGCGCGCAAATAAAAAAGGCCCGCCAAATGGCGAGCCTTTTTTATTTGGTAGCGGGGGCCGGATTTGAACCGACGACCTTCGGGTTATGAGCCCGACGAGCTACCAGACTGCTCCACCCCGCACTTAACTTTGCTGATATTAACTTCAGCGTGAGAATGGTTCTGGTCGAGCCACTCTCCGTAATGAGCCGCGCATACTAATGATCTAGTTGCTGACCGTCAAGGGGAATCTAGGGTTTAGTGCTATTAAAGCTGTAAAAGTAAATTGTGGGTTGTTTTTCGTACGGTGAGAATATTTTACCTGGTGGTTTAGTGGTCAGGCTTGCGGTGTTGTTAGGCGTTGGGTTATTGCCGTTTATTTATTAAGCGTGTGGTGCGGGTTGGTGAGAGGTGGTCGCTGTGATGGTAGCTGCTTTTGCGGATGACTAATACCCTAATTTCCGGTATGGTTCATCGCTAATTTAACCTACTCAAAATGATGTGAAAACGGTATTGCTATGGGCCAGTTTGCCGATATACGACCCTACAATGATGATGAAGTCGCCCCAGTGCTTGCGAGCTTAGTTGACGACAAAGAGTTTGTTGCCGCTATTGCCAGCTTGCGGTTAGGGCGCTGGCATAAGTGCTGTAAGCCTCTGGTGTATCCCATTGTAAAGCGCCTGTTGCGTAAGCAGGTGAGCGGCATGTGCACGGTGCGTGAAGTGCAGATGCTGGTGAAAGCCTATATGGACGGCATGGTGGATAAAACTACCAGCCAGTGCACGGTGTCAGGGTTGGAAAAGCTAGACCCTACGCAGGCTTATTTATTTATTAGTAATCACCGCGATATTGCTTTGGATCCCGCTTTTGTTAACTACGTACTCAGCCATAACGGTTTTGGCATGGTGCGTATAGCCATAGGCGATAACTTGTTAACCAAGCCCTATGTGTCTGCGTTAATGCGGCTTAATAAAAGTTTTATTGTTAAGCGTTCGGTCAAAGGCCGCGCGATGCTGGCGGCCTATAAATTATTATCCCGCTACATACGTCACTCTATAGAGGTGGATAATGACCCTATATGGATAGCGCAGCGTGAAGGTCGGGCGAAAGATGGCAATGATAAAACCGAGCCAGCGATGATTAAAATGATAGCCATGAGCCAACACAAACAACAGGAAAGCTTCTCTGAATTTATTAATAAAATGCGTATCGTGCCGGTAGCTATTTCCTATGAGCTAGACCCCTGCGATGGCGCTAAAGCCAAAGAGCTGTACGAGAAAGCCACCCACGGTTATTACCAAAAAGGCGAGCATGAAGATGTGACCAGCATAGCCTTGGGTATTTCTGGTGATAAAGATCATGTGCATGTGTCTTTTGGTGAGCCGCTGCAGGGCGAGTTTAGCAATGCCGACGATGTGGCGGCGGCCATCGACCAGCAAATTTTTGCTAACTATGCGTTACAGCCCACCAATTTTATTGCCCATAAAATGCTACACGGCAGTTACCCTGAGGGGGTTTATTCCGATCAGCGCAAGCCTTTTAGTATTAAAGGTTTGGAGTCAGTAGAGCAGGCTTTTCAAAAACGCATAGCGGCTTTGCCGGTGGAACACCAACCTTATGCCTTAGGCATTTATGCCAATCCTATAGATCGCATACGCGAGCGGCAGGCACAGGGCTAATGCTAACTGATGACTTAAAAAACGAGATACAGGGCGCTTATCGCCATTTGCTAGATAGTAAAAAACTAAAGCCGCGTTTAGGCCAGCGTTTAATGATGGCGGAAGTGGCGAGAACCTTGGCCGGGGCCGACATGGACGCCAATGGCCATCGCGAAGGCGCTGCCAAGGTGTGTGTTGCCGAGGCTGGCACCGGCACCGGTAAAACTATCGCCTATGCCTTATCGGCTATACCCATCGCCAAAGCTTTAAATAAAACCTTAATTATTTCTACCGCCACTGTCGCCTTGCAGGAGCAGGTGGTGCATAAAGACCTGCCCGATATTTTATTACACAGCGGCCTCAATTTTTCGTTTGCCTTGGCCAAGGGGCGTGGCCGTTATTTGTGTTTAAGCAAATTAGATAGTTTGTTGCAGGGTAGCCAAAGCAGTCATCAGAGCATGGCACTGTACCCCGATGAAATGCAGCAGCAAGTACAGGTGCAGGATCAAAAAGTTTACGACGCTATGTTGGATGCTTTGTCTGCTGGCGACTGGGATGGTGATAGAGATAACTGGCCCGATGAGTTGGAAGTTTCTTTGTGGTCGCGGGTTACCACCGATCACGCCCAATGCACCGGTAGGCGCTGCCCTAATATACGGCAGTGTTATTTTTATAAAGGCCGCGAGGACTTAGATAAAGTCGATGTGATAGTCGCCAACCACGACTTGGTGCTGGCGGATTTATCGCTAGGCGGTGGTGCAATTTTACCCGAGCCGGAAGACAGTATTTATATTTTTGACGAAGGCCATCACCTACCCGAAAAAGCCATTAATCACTTTTCACAGTTTAGTCGGGTGCGTTCTACCGAGCGTTGGTTAGAGCAGGGCTCTAAAGCGTTAGCGAAAGCCGCGCCGGAATTGGCCGTTACTACCGCCAACCAATATATACAGCGTTTGCCTGCGATTATGGATAGTTTAAAACAGCAACTAGCTATGCTGTTTACGCATTTAGAGGCTACGGTTTCAACTCAGCCGGATCAGCGCGGCAGCATTCCCTACCAACGTTTTCCCCAGGGTATAGTGCCTGAGCATTTACGGCTGCAATCGCAAGAGTTGGCGGGCGGCTTTCGCGACATGCACGACCTGTTAGATAAAGCCTGTAATATTTTAGAGGAGGCGATAGCCACCCCTGAACATGGTATTACCGGCCCCGAAGCCGAGGCTTGGTATAGTTCGTTTTCTATGTTGCGCAGCCGTGCCGAAGGCAACCAAAGCTTGTGGCAGGATTATAGCGCTGCTATCGAAGCGGAAGAGCCGCCGCGCAGCCGCTGGATAGCGGTGGTTGAAGGCGCAGGCGGGCAGTTGGATTTTGAAGTATCTAGCAGCCCGATTTTGGCGGCTAACACTTTGCAGCATTATTTATGGTCACGTTGTTTTGCCGCGGTAGTGACCTCGGCGACATTAACGGCGCTAGGACGCTTTGATCGCTTTATAATGCGTGCCGGCACGCCAGCGGATGCCGCTTATATCGTTGTGCCCAGCCCATTTAATTATGCTGAGGCGGGTGAGTTAGTGGTGCCCGCTATGCGCAGCGAACCCTCAAATGCCGATGCCCATACTGAAGAGTTAATCGAGCTATTGCCGCAGATCCTAGAGTTCGATAGCGGTAGCTTAGTGTTGTTTTCGTCTAAGCGGCAATTGGAAAATGTGTATGAAGGCCTGACTTTAGCTTGGCAGCAAAAAGTTTTGCGGCAAAGTGATTACTCCAAGCAGGAGGTGCTGCGACGCCACCGCGCGGCTATCGATGATAAGCAGCAGTCGGTGTTGTTTGGTTTGGCTAGTTTTTCCGAGGGTGTGGATTTGCCGGGGGATTATTGCAGCCATGTGGTCATCGCCAAAATCCCTTTTGCCGTGCCCGACCAACCGGTGGAGTCGGCCTTGTCTGAGTGGATAGAGATGCGTGGCGGCAACCCCTTTATGGATATTAGCGTGCCCGATGCGTCGCTGCGGTTGATACAGGCCAGTGGTCGGCTACTGCGTACCGAGAGCGATACCGGCAAGGTTACCTTGCTAGATCGCCGCGTGTTGAGTAAACGCTATGGCAGAGCCTTGTTGGATGCCTTGCCACCGTTTAGGCGCAGCTTGAGTTAGCTTTATGGACAGCGCTGTCACCGCTTTATTAACGGATTTACAACTGGCTCTACAGCGGTTGCAGCTATGGCAGCTAGAGCGGCCCAGTGAGCAGGCGCTGGCCAGCCAGCAGCCTTTTTGTATAGATACCTTGAACTTTCCGCAGTGGCTGCAATTTGTATTTGTTGAGCGCATGCAGTGGTTGTTAGCGCAACAGCAACCACTGCCACGCAATTGCCAAATTAGCCCTATGGCCGAGCAATATTTTGGCCCGCGGCTAGATCAGGCTGCGACCTTGCTGGCCTGCATCAAGCGGATTGATGATTTGTTATCAGACGCTTAGCGTAGGTTTATTCCGGGTTGCTGGTTAGCTGCCCTTCTACTGCCATAAACATGCGTACTAGGTGAGCCAATGAGTTGGCATTAAGTTTTTCCATCACTCGGGCTCTGTGTATCTCTACCGTGCGCTGGCTAATTTCTAAATCTATTGCGATGACCTTGTTGGCCTTGCCCTCTACCATCAGCTGCATGACGTCTCTTTCACGGGGGGTGAGATCATTCATGCGCTGCATAATCAGCTGGCGCTGTTGCAGGCTGGCGCGGTTGTCCTCGTCCAAGGCCATAGCGGTGGCGATTTTGTCTAACAGTTCCTGTTCGCGATAGGGCTTTTGTACAAAGTCTATAGCGCCTTGTTGCATAGCCTCTACCGCCATGGGTACATCACCGTGGCCGGTGACAAAAATAATAGGCAGTATGGAATTTAATTCGTTGAGCTGACGTTGCAGCTCCATGCCATTCATGCCGGGCATGCGTATATCCAGCACGATACAGCCCGCCATCTCTTGGTTGTAAATAGATAAGAAACTGTCGGCATTGGCAAAGGCCTTGGTTTTTTGCCCTATAGATTCCAGCATCATCTGTAAGGAGTCACGTACAGCGTCATCGTCTTCAATAATATGAACGCAAGGGAGTAAATCCATAGGTCGATATCCTTGTTCTCTTATTGTGCGGCTAGTCATCGCGGGTTGGTGTGTTGTTGTGGGTACTAATACCTATACCGGCTTATGGATTGCTGGCCTAGTATTAATACCTACTAACGCTTTTAACAATAATCGTTTATCGGCAAGCTTGCCAGAAAACTTACGGTATTTATGGATCAAAGGCCAAAAGATGACTCACGCTAAGTACAGCCTGATTCGTCGCTATTTCATAACCATGCTATTAGTGGCGATATTGCCTGTCACTATAGTGGGTTACTTATGGATAGCCGACGCTAGGCAAAGTTTCAAACAGTTTGAAACTGTGTGGCAGCAAAGCCTTATGCAGAAGCATGAGGCGGCGTTGAGTCAGCAGGTTGCCAGTGTGCTTAGTTATATAACGTTTCGCCACTCCCAAATACAGGAAACTCTGCGCCAAGAGCTACGCTATCGAGTGCAAGAGGCTATGGCCATGGCGGATGCCTTATCGGATGCCGGTGCCGGGCGAGAGGCCGTGCTTACCGCCTTGAGAAAGTTACAGTTGCACGCACAGCATGGTTTTTACACGGTACTCAGCCCAGAGGGGAAAATTCTGCTGGGCCAAATAAGCCCGGAATTAGAGCAGTCTTCATTGTTGGCGTTTTATCAGGGGCAGGAGCAGCAGGCGTTAAAAAGCGCTATTGCCGAGGTGCTGGATCAGGGTGAGGTGTATTTAACCATACACGGTGTGTCTGATGAGCGTCCCAACCAAGAGCTACGCTTAGCGTTTGCGCAATATCATCCGCAGCTAAATATTATTATCATTAATCACAACAGCCTAAGCGCCATAGCCCAGCAGGTGCGTTTAGAGGTATTGCAACGTTTTGGTAATAATAATTCTATCGCCGATACCTCCATTTTTATTTTAGATCAACAGGCGCAGCTATTGGTTGCCCCCGATAGTCTACAAGGGGTGACGGAAATTTCATTTTCGGCAGATGAGGCTCCTCAACCTATTATCCGTCTGTGGCAGCGATTAGTTACGTTGTTAGAGCAACAGCCTGCGCAGCAACAACCTTTTTTGTCTTATCAATTGCGGGGTGCATCCGCGGAAAATACTGTGCCGGTTATGAGCTATGCCGCTATTTATGATGAATGGCAGTGGTTGGTTGGGGCGCAAATACTATTGGGTGATTACCATCAAAAACTAGCTCTGCAGCAACAGCGTTTTGATGACAAGATAAGCCGCTATATTGTGTTTGTGATAACAGTAGTTGCACTATTTATACTTATTGTTAGCGTTATTGCTTATAGTTTTTATCGGATGAATAACCGAGGTTTTAAGCGATTTATACAATTTTTTAATCGCAGTTGTGAGCATGCCGAGGCTATCGATGTTAGTGAATTACCTTGTAGGGAATTTGTCGAACTGGCCTTTCATGCTAATCATATGTTGGCGCAACGGGTAAGTTATGAACATGATTTACAGAAAAGTCAGCGACGATTTCGCTTAGCCTTAAAGGCTTCGAATAGTTATTTGTGGGAGCTGGATACCGCCAGACAGCAGGTTAAATTTAGCGGTCGAATTTTAACAAAGCTGGGTTATCCGCAATTACCCGGGCCGGAGAAAATTAGTATTGAGCAATTGTTGGATTTATGCCATCCCGATGATAAGGCTGTTGTTGAAAGTGCGACGTTAGCTCAAGATAAAAAAATGGAGGTTGCAGGCATAGAGTTTCGGCTTAAGCACGCAGACGGAGATTATCATTGGTTTTACAGTCGCGGTGGCGTAATAGATCAACAGGCTAATGAACAAGTCAGTTTATTGGCCGGTATAGTCACCGATATCAGTGAGCGTAAATGTTTAGAGTCAGATTTGCAGCGTGCCAATGTGGTTGTTGCTGAGGCCAGTTATGCCCGCGAACAGTTTTTATCTAGCATGAGCCATGAGCTGCATACGCCATTAAATAATATTCTAGGGCACTTACAGATTCTGCAGCGTGACCCATTGATGGCTAAGGAACAGTGTCAGCAATTAAAGTCGGCTGAAGAGGCGGGTAATTATTTATTGCGCTTGGTAAATGATATTTTAGAACTGTCAAAAATTGATAGTGGTTATATGCCGGTGCAGGTGGGGGAGTGTGTACTGAATGAATTAGTACAAAATATTGTTGATATGGTGGCGCAGAAAGCTAAGGATAAAGGCCTGCAATTTGTCGTTAATGTTGATGGTCGGTTGCCGAACAAAATACGCTTAGATGTGGTTAAGCTTAAACAAGTACTGATGAATCTATTATCAAATGCCATTAAGTACACGCAGCAGGGTCAGGTGCGTATGGATGTGGAGCTGGCCAGCGTGCAATATGCACAACAGCCAGAATTGATTTTTAGTATTAGTGATACCGGTATAGGTATAGATAAAGCGCTGTGTAAAAAAATATTTACGCCCTTTACCCAGTTAGGCGGCGCTAATACTCAGGGCACAGGTTTAGGCCTTGCTATATGCTGGCGCCTAGCTCAGGCGTTGGAGGGGCGGCTTAGGGTGGACAGTGAGCTAGGCAAGGGTAGTTGTTTTAGCTTGCGCCTGCCACTACACGCCGCCGGTGCTGCGGTTGTGGGTGCGCCGTTAAACATTAGCGAGCATGGCGATGTTGTGGCTAGCGCTGAATCCACCTTAATGGCCTTTACCGGTTTATCCGATAAGCAGCATGAAAAACTCTGTTGGGCGGCCAAAATGGGCGACATAGAAACCCTGCAAGCGTTATTGCGCCAGCTAGAAAAGGACGGCTTTGGCAGCAGTGATTGGTTGCTCTATTGCCGGCAGCTACTAGCAAGTTTTGATGTGGAAAAACTGTTACAATTTTTGCATAGCCGGGTAGAGGCTAAGGGTAGTAAAACAATACTCACCTAAAAATAGCTGGCAATTATGGATACACATCACAATAACGCAATAACAACCGCCGCAGCTGATGCGGACGCACACAAAGCCGACGAAGGCGCGGTAGAGTCGTTGTTATTAGTTGACGACAATCCCATCAATTTACAGATTTTATATAAAACCTTAGAGCGTACCGGCCATCGCTTGCATATCGCTAAAGACGGTGAAACCGCTCTGGCTATTGCCAGAGAGGTAAAGCCGTTTCTGATGTTGTTGGACATTATGATGCCCGGCATGGATGGCTATGAGGTGTGTCAGGCCTTAAAAAGCGACCCGGAAACCGCTCATATAGCGGTAATATTCTTATCGGCATTGGAGGATAGCGCCGCTAAGGTAAAAGGTTTTGCTGTCGGCGGTGTGGATTATATCTCTAAGCCGTTTCAGGCTGATGAAGTAGTAGCCAGAGTAAGAAACCATATCAAAATTCATCGCCTAGAGACGGAGCTGGCTAGGCGCAATAGTGAGTTGGAGTCGGAAAACGTACAAATCTTAAATGCCGTCAGTGAGGGTATTATCGGTTTGGATAAAGATGGCCGCATTGTGATGATGAATCCCGCAGCTACGGCTATCACCGCTTGGCCCACAGTAGACTGTTTTGGTGAGCAATTGTCCGCTATAGGGCTGTTTAATTCCGATGATGGTCACCAGGTGATGGAGTACCAAAGCCTACCTTATCGCAGTTATTACCACAGGATAGCGGGCCATAGTGATATGGAGATTATTCGTCGCCGCGATGGCGAGCGCATTCCGGTTGCGATTACTTGTAGCCCGAGGCCCGAAGGTGGGGCGGTAGTGGTGTTGCGTGATATTAGCGAGTGGGTGGCTAGCGAAGAGGCGCTGAAAACAGCAAGAGAAGAAGTTGAGTTGGAGCGTCAGTATATGGCGCATATGGAACGGCTTAGCACTACCGGTGAAATGGCTGCAGGTATTGCTCATGAAGTGAATCAGCCGCTAACGGCAATAGTGAACTATGCCCAAGTCGCCAAGCGTTTAATGGCTGCTGATGAGTTTGATAAAAGCAAAGTCGAAGCGTTATTGGATAAATTGAATGCGCAATCAGTGCGTGCCTCCGAAGTGGTGCAGCGCATGCGTAGCTTTGTTAAAAAACCTGAGCAGGGCAGGCGTATATGTGATGCTAATGACTTAATGAATGATGTGTTAGCCTTGGCGGAAATTGATTCTAGGGTAAATGATATTCCTCTGCATTATGAGCCTGACAGTTCTTTGCCGTCAGTGTTGGCTGACCCGGTACAAATACAGCAGGTAGTGCTTAATTTAATTCGTAATGCTATGGAGGCCTGCGCAGATCAGCGTTCGGAAGATTTTAATGCTCTGTCATCTAGTGTAATAGTTAGGGCGCAGCTAGAAGGCGATAAAGTGCGTTTTAGCGTCATCGACGGCGGAATAGGTATAGCGCAAGATTTACGGGATAAATTATTCACACCGTTTTTTACCACCAAAGATAATGGCATGGGTATAGGTTTGGCGATATGCCAGTCTATTATTCAAGCGCATGGTGGTGAGCTAAGTTTTAGAAATAATGTGGAGGGCGGGGCGACGTTCTTTTTTAGTTTGCCTAGTAGCTAAAGCCTGACTAAAAATTTGTCAGGCTTTAGCTGAAAGCTAGGGTTTAGCTGTCGGTAGCTTCGCTAGACACTTGTTCATCTTGAATACGAAGGTACACTTCTTCTCTGTGTACGCTGACATCTTTGGGGGCTTCTATGCCCAAGCGTACTTGGTTGCCGCTGATGCCTAAGACTGACACTTTTACATTGTCGCCTATAATCAGGGTTTCGCCTAAGCGACGTGATAAAACTAACATGGTAGCTCCTAAAGCAGGTAAAGCGGCTGCGTATGATCAGGGGTAGTGTTTATCTTATAGCGATACAGCGCTCCTAAAAAATTCGCTGATGTACTTACCGCTATAGGTGTTTTTACCTACCTTGATGTTAAAAACCTAATGGATCTAACATCTTAGGTTAGTGCCGCTAACTCTATCTGTTAGTTTTATTAATGTAAAGTGGTGACGATGGATTTGAAATTTTCTTCTATCGCTTGGCGCTTGGCGTTTTTTAGCTTGGCGAGACGGCTGTAGCGGCGTCCAATATCGCTCACAAAAATATATCGACGTTGTGCCTGTAAAAGGCTACAAGCCAAGCAGGCGTCAAAAAGGAAGCTGTTGGGCAGCGCCACTGTGGCGTTGTTGGCTAGTCTATGGAAGATAGCGCTTATCAACACAGAATAATCTTTATCGATAAATAAAAAGCCGACATATTTAAAGACAGCATATTTTGATAACGGTAAAAGAAAGCTCTTAGCAAACGACTATGCTGGCCCTGCTGCGTTTGAGCGAGTGGCCGATCAGGCTAGATGCTTAGACTATTTACTTTTATGGGGAATGTGATGCCTGCCTCTTTCAATGAATAAGGCTTAAAGCATCTTGCCGGGCCAGTGACTGAGGGTTAGCCATTAGCTTGCCGGCAAGCATTGAATATACGCTACAGGTTCAATTGCATTAATGGTGGCATTCGAATAAGGCCGCTATACCTTGTCCGCCGCCTATGCACATGGTCGCCACGGCATATCGTCCCTTAATACGTTTCAGTTCATAGAGGGCTTTGACAGTAATGATTGCGCCAGTGGCGCCTATAGGGTGGCCGAGGCCTATGCCCGATCCATTAGGGTTAACTTTTGCAGGGTCTAGCCCCAGCTCTTTTGTGACCGCTAGAGCTTGAGCAGCAAAGGCTTCATTGGCTTCCCATATATCAACATCTTCGATTGAGATGCCGGTTTTCGCCATCAGTTTTCTAACGGCGAGAACAGGCCCTACGCCCATGATGCTGGGATCAACAGCAGCAACAGCATAGCCTACCAGCGTAGCTAAAGGGGTTAAGCCTTTTGCTTCGGCAACGTTCTTTGCCATTAAAACGACCGCTGCGGCGCCATCATTAATACCTGAAGAATTAGCCGCAGTGACGGTACCTTGTTTATCAAAAGCGGGTCGTAATGTAGCTAGTTTTTCTACGGTAGTGTCGGGGCGGATATGCTCGTCTTGATCAAAAACGATAGTGCCTTTTCGCGAGCTTATTTCTATAGGTAGAATCTGCTCAGTAAACCGACCTTCGTCTGAGGCGAGCTTTGCTTGTTGATGGCTTTTTACCGCTAGTTGATCTTGCTGTTCACGGCTGATGTTGTACTGGTTGGCAACATTTTCAGCGGTAATGCCCATATGGGTATCATTTATTGGGCAGGTAAGGGCGCCAATCATGGGGTCGGTGATGGTTGCATCACCCATTTTGTAGCCAAACCTTGCGCCTTGTTGCCAGTAGGGCGCGCGGCTCATAGACTCAGCCCCGCCAGCAACTGCAGTATCGCAGTCTCCTAGCATGATCATTTGAGCCGCTGAGATAATGGCTTGCAGGCCTGAGCCGCATAGCCTATTCACCGTTAGTGCGGGGGTTGCTATGGAGAGGCCGCCTTTGAGTGCAGCTGCCCGGCTTAGGTACATATCCCGGCGATCACCATGAATGACCGAGCCAATAACGCAATGCTCAATTTCACTGGCTGTTAAACCTGACCTAGCAACGGCTTCTGCTATCACTTTGCCGCCAAGCTCGGTGGCTGGCATGTCTTTAAGCGCGCCACCAAAATCGGCAATTGCTGTTCTAACCCCGCTTAATACAACAACTTCACGTCCGTACATTTTATTTCCCTCGTTGATAAAGACTTTTTAAAACTGCATTTCAGGTACGTGTTCAGGGATGACAAGTTCCCCGGCAGTAAGGGCTTTAATTTCCTCAATGCTAACGCCAGGTGCACGCTCACGAAGAATGAATTTACCATCGGCTATGTCTAGCAGAGCCAGGTCCGTTAAGACGCGTTTGATACAGCCTTTACCTGTTAGCGGAAGAGTACATTCTGCCAGTAGTTTTGAATCGCCGTGTTTAGACGCGTGGGTCATGGTGACAATTATATTATCTGCACCGGCGACTAAATCCATGGCGCCACCCATGCCCTTGATAAGCTTTCCGGGGATCATGTAAGAGGCGATGTTGCCCTGGCAGTCGACTTCAAAAGCGCCTAGTACTGTTAGGTCTACATGCCCTCCTCGTATCATGGCGAAAGAATCGGCTGAAGAAAATATCGATGCTCCCGGCACTAGCGTGACAGTTTGCTTACCCGCATTAATTAAATCGGGGTCTACATCTTCGTCTAGGGGGAAAGCTCCCATGCCTAAAATACCGTTTTCTGATTGCAGCATAACCTCCATACCTTCAGGTATGTGGTTGGCCGCTAGGGTAGGGATGCCTATCCCTAAGTTTACGTAATAACCATCACTAAATTCTTGAGCGACACGTTGTGCTAATTGTTCTCGTGATAAAGCCATAGTGCTTCCCCTTAAACAGATCTAACTGTGCGTTGTTCGATAACTTTTTCAAATTCACCAACAATTAATCGATGGACATAAATACCGGGTAAATGAATTTCATCAGGATCTAATTCGCCTATACCAACCAGCTCTTCAACTTCAACAACCGCTATTTTCCCTGCGGTAACGGCCATGGGGTTAAAGTTTCTGGCGGTTTTTCTAAACACTAGATTGCCATAGGGGTCGGCCTTCCATGCTTTGGCAATAGAGAAGTCTCCACGTATAGATTCTTCTAATATATAGTTTCTGCCATTAAACTCTCGAACCTCCTTGCCCTCGCCAACTAAGGTTCCATAGCCTGTCGCGGTATAAAACGCGGGGATGCCCGCACCGCCAGCACGCATTTTTTCAGCTAAAGTACCTTGCGGGGTTAAGTCGACCTCAAGCTCACCTTTCATGAGCTGTGCTTCGAATAATGCATTCTCCCCCACGTAAGATGCGATCATTTTTTTGATCTGCTTATCTTTCAGTAAGATTCCTAGGCCGTGTTCATCAGTGCCGCAGTTGTTGGACGCGACGGTAAGCCCCTTAGTGCCTTTTCGTTTTATTTCTTTGATTAGGTTTTCAGGGATGCCGCAAAGTCCAAAGCCGCCAGCGACAATAGTCATGCCGTCTTCTAGCCCCGAAAGTGCTTCTTGGTAGCTGTTTACTATTTTATTAAAGCCTGCCATGGGGCCTCCTAAAGTGCTTGAATGGGTTCAACGGGATAAGAGTGTGATATAACAATAGATTAATCAAATCGTTTTATTCTTGTTATTAATAGATTTTATTTATATATTGGTGAGGTTGACCTAAACACCTATTGATAGAATTTATATGAAAGTGACCATTAAGCATTTAGAGGCCTTTACCGCGATTGCTCAAACAGGGAGTTTCGCAGAAGCCTGTGATTTACTTAACCTGTCGCAGCCAGCGTTAAGCAGTAGTATTAAAAATTTGGAGGGATTAGTAGGCGGAAAACTATTTTTGCGCACGACTAGAAAAGTACGACTTACCCCTGAGGGGGAGGCATTTTCCCCAATAGCCAAACGTTTGTTGGCGGATATCGAAACATCTGTTGATGATGTAAAAAGCTTGTTTTCATTGCAGCGTGGCAAGCTCGATATAGGCGTTATGCCTACATTTGCTAACAGTTTACTCGCTAAAATATTAGTTGATTTTTATAGCCAGAGTCCAAAAATAAAAGTAACGGTTCATGATGTTGTTGCCGAGACGGTTGTTGATATGGTGAAAGGCGGATCCGTAGAGTTAGGGATAAGCTTCTCCCCAGATGATGGTTCAGGGTTGAATTTCACCCCACTTTTTGAAGACAAATTTGTAGTCGTTTTACCTAGGCAGCATAAACTTGCCAAAAAAACAAAAATTCACTGGCAAGACTTGCAGGGTGCAAATTTTATATGCTTGCAAAGGCCGTCGAGCATTAGGCAACTAATCGATGAGAAATTATTAGAACTTAGTTTTCCCTTATCGGCAAATTTTGAGGCTCATCAATTAACAACTATTGGCAAGATGGTTGGTGAAGGGCTTGGTGTTAGCATAGTCCCGCAAATTAGCGCCAAGCAAATGGAAGATTTCGGCGCGGTTAGTCGGCCACTGCACGCCCCTGTAATTGCCAGGAGTGTAGGCATTCTTACCAAAAAGGACGCTGTCTTGTCTTCGGCGGGAATTGAAATGATGGCAACAATTAAGCGTCGATTTAAGCAATAGCTCTATTACCCCTGTGATTAGACAATAATTTAACCGCAGCGGAGCACTGCCTTACGCCGTCATTTTTTACATAAGCCATTAAACTCAACGGCCGTTGAGTGTTCGGATTTGTTGTGCTAAGTTCAGGCCGTAGAGGTGTTTACCTTTACAGAAATCGACTAACTCAAATTCCTTTAAGATAGGTGCATGAAATGCATACGTGGCTGAGTAAGCGCTAGGGGGGGGCTTGTTATGAACATAATTAAGCTATCAAGCGCTGGTAATAAACAGTACTCAATAGCGGCTAAATGTGTGGCTCGCTGCATAGCCGTACTAATTTTACTGATCATTAACCTATTCCAAATGCCATCGTCTATTGCAGAGCCTACCCCTCGCCCCACCCTACTGATGGGTTATGTGGAATTTGCGCCTTACTATTACACCAATGCGCAGGGTAAGGCAGAAGGTCATCTTATAGACCTCTCGAAAAAAATAGCCGATATGGCGGGTTATCAGCTTGAGTATCGTGCCTTACCCGCACGTCGCGCAGGGAAGATGCTTATTTCAGGTGATATTGATATTTGGTTTGGGTTGCCCACTATTGTCGAAGAGTCGACGAGTGTTTTGGTTTCGGATACGGTGGTAGATAACATTCACCTTCGCGCTTACCGCCTCAAATCAAAGCCATTGCTTGCAAATAAAAAAGAGTTGGATCACAAAAAAATTGTTATCCTTCGTGGCTACAAATATGACGGATGGATTGATTATATTAAAGATCCGAAAAACAATGTCCGCTATTTTACTGCTAATAATCGAGAGCAGGCGCTTCATATTTTAGCGGGACGAAATGCCGATTATTTACTAGACTACAAGCTTACACTGCCGCGCACGCTGGCCAATATTGACTTTCCAACACTTGATTATAATGATTTGTTCAGTATTGATATTCATATTCTCGTGTCAAAAAAACTGAAAAATGCAAAAACTATCCTGCATCAATTTGAAAAAGCTTTTAGCCAGCTTGGCAATACAAACCCAGTGCTTAATAAAAACACCTTACCGCTTTCGTCGGGGCAGAGTAAAAGTGAGGCCGCAATAAGTCATTAAGGCAGTATCTTGTTTCATTACTCATATTTGAGGCCATCACGGTACAGCTATTAGCACAAAACCCATTTCATTTAGATATTGATGATCGAATAAAAACAGTAGCCAGCCCCTCATAAGAAGTAACCCCCTCGTTAACGAATGCAGTAATGTTGGTGGCTTTATTTGACATTTCAACAAACGTTGAACTACTATGTTTGGCGCTATCAATTAACGTTGAATTGAACGTGTCAAACATAGTGGTGAAAATAACTCTCCGGCAAGAACCTTTTATTAAACGCGATTAGCGTTAATCTGAGAGGCATAAAAGAGCTTGTTTCGTCGTGGCGCTATTTTTTAAAAAGTAGAACCAATAGTAAATTTAAAAAAAGGTACTCGCTATGCTCTTAAAACAATTTATAACGCTGATTAGTGCTCTCGTTATGTGTACTCTAGCGATGACCAGTAATGCGGGTAGCTGGCAGCAAGGTGTTTCTATTGGCGGCTTTAACAGCGTACATATTTATACCCCCGATACACGCTCCCCCGTAGGTAATGGCAAGTCACTATTGATTGTGCTGCACGGCTGCGTGCAGCCTATCGATAATTTTTTAACGGCAAACCTTGAACAGGCGGCTGAAGAGCACGGTATGGTTATCGCTGTTCCCAACGCTATGAACAAAGCCGGTTATGCTTGCTGGTCTTATTGGCAAGGTGACGTTAGCCGTACATCGGCCGACTATAAAAATCTTATAGCACTCGCCAATACTATGAGTGGCGACAGCAGCCGTGATATCGACCCTAAGCAAGTGTATCTTAGCGGCCTTTCATCCGGCGCTATCATGGCCGCTCAAACTGGCTGCCTTGCACCTGATGTGTTTGCGGCTGTAGCTCCCAGTGCAGGCCCTAGTATAGGCACTAGTGCAAGCGGCGCTTTTTCTTGTGAAACGGTCACCGCGGCAACGTTTAAATCACGCTGTGAAGGCTATGCCGGAACAAACAAGAGTTACTTTGCAACACAAATTGCCGTTGTGGGCCATGGCAGCAGCGACACCACGGTGCCCAAGTGTTACAACCAGCAAAATGCCGATGGCTATGCTGCCGTGTATGGCGCCACACAAACCCCGGGCACGATTACCCTTACCGAATCTACAGGTCACACAGCCGATCAAACTCTGTGGTCAGATAATCGCGTTGCAATGTTGTGGTTCAACAACCTTGATCATTCATGGTCTGGCGGCAGTGACGCTTCAGGGTCCTATGTGTCGGCTAATAGCATCAACTTTGCCAGCTACTTGGGCGCCTATTTCATTGACCACAACAAACGTGTCGATCGTAACCATGGCCCGCTTATTGGCAACCATACGGCAGTAGATTAATCCGATGCAGCCATCTTGTTCAGTTAATGCCTAAGGCGTGTTAACCATGTGGTTATCTGCAGCGGTGGGAGCAAATATAGCTACCAAGCTAAATATCGACAGGGTTGTGGCTGATTTTCCAATGGATAATGCAGTCGCTGGCCTATCAGGTAATAACGGCATGGCATTGCAATAGAGTCCCGTTAAAGGCAGCCTGTCAGCGATTATCACCACCGCCGGTGATCAAAAAATAACTAAACATTTGCTCCACTCTACGCGCTTCATAGCGCTCAAGTTGATAAGCTGACACAGCGCCATTGCTTAGTTGAATGATACGCTCAATAGCGCTGTTGCTAACTTGTTAGCCATTAAATTGTTGTAGGAGTCAAAAATAAAAACAGCCTGCAACGTACAGAAACTATCGGCTCGCTGGCTTAGAGTTGGATAAATCACTTAACAAATAATAATTCTATAGTTTGAAAATAAAACACAGTGCTTGACAGTTCAACACTTGTTGAATTTAATGGTAGGTGTAAATACAAAATTATAATGAGAGCGATAATCATGTCCCCTGAGCTGTTTAAATACATTTGTGTTGGTTTTTATGTGCTACTAACCCTGTGGTTATCGTGGATAGGTATGCGTAAAACCTATGATATTAAAGGTTTTTCTATTGGTAATAAGGATATGAGCCCGTGGGTTGTGGGGGTCACCATGGCGGCGTCAATATCATCCACTGCCACTTTTGTGATTAATCCTGGTTTTGTCTATACCCATGGCGTTTCGGCTTTTATGCACTATGCGGTGGCGGGTAGCGGCGGCATCATTACTGCTTTCTTGTTACTCACCCGTCGCTTTCGACAGTTAGGGGAAGAGAATGGGGCTATTACCATCCCTGACTGGATTTACCAGCGTTACCAAAGCCGTTCTTTGAGTACATTCTTTGCCATTATTAACCTATTGTCGGTGGCCTTTGTGGTGCTCATTTTGGTGGGCTGTAGCTTATTACTGAGTCAGTTATTTCCAATATCAAACACATTATCTTTAACGCTAATTTTATTGTTTGTTTTCTCCTACATACTCATGGGAGGCAGCTATGCGCATGCTTATACCAATACCTTTCAGGGTGTGATGATGATAGGTGTGTCGATTTTTATTTTTGTGCAGGGCTACCATTATTTTCAAGGTGATATCAGCGGGGCGCTGGCCAGTATTGGTGACAATTACAGCAGCGTGTTTAACCGCGACAGCAACCTCTACTATGATTTCTTTTCGGTGTTTTTTAGTGGTTTTGTAATTACTTTTGCCCTGATGATGCAGCCGCATATTCTGACCAAAATGCTGTATTTGAAAAGTGATAGTGATGTGAATAAGTTCTTAGTCACGACCATTTTGGCAGGTAGCTGTTTTATGCTGATGCTTTCTGTGGGGTTTTATGCGCGCTTGAAGGGCATGGATATAGAGCAGCAAGATGCGGTGGTGGTGAATTATATCGCTACCGAGTTTATGGACTATGGCTGGGGTCCTTATGCCCTCGTGTTTATCACCATTACTTTATTGGCGGCAGGTATGAGTACCTTGGACGGTATTCTGGTGTCGGTATCGGCAATGGTCGTTAAAGATCTGTACTTGCCATTTAGTGGCAAGCAGGGTTTTGAGCAGGGCGGGGGCCTCATGTTGTCTCGGGTGGTGTTGGTGGTGGTTGGTTTGCTCGCTTATTTGGTGGCATTAAACCCACCGGCCTTGGTCGGTCTGTTTGCTCAAAAAGGTGTTTATGGACTGGCGGCCGCCTCTCTGGTCCCCATTGTCATGGGGACGTTAATGAAAAAAACGCCACCGATAGCAGTGGCCTGGGGGGCTGCGGCAACCGGTTTAGGCGTTCATATTATCGGTATTTTATGGCTGGGTATTGAGAATCCAGCGGTATCGGCGACGTATGCAATCATCTTGTCGGCGCTTATTCCGATATTGTATAAGGCCGCTAAGCTACTGAAAAATAAGTAAGAGTTATCACTTTCAAGACTTTATTTCAACGTTTGATGAATAAAGTTCATCGCGTGTTGAAAAATTCATTGACAGTTCAACGCTTGATGAATTTTAATGGAGGTAGAGGCTTAGTCGTATCTCGACTCGAAAGATGTGGCTGAGGTCTCAGGCTAGTTCAGGGATAAGCCGATACATACCTAAAATTTTAAGAAGAGCAGGATAATAATTATGAATAATACGGTGTTCTCAAAATCAAATATTTCACGAGTCATTGCTATCGCAGCGGCTTTAACCAGTGGCTCAGCGGCAATCGCTGAAGGCAATATCCGCTTACTTGAAGAAATCATTGTTACCTCGCAAAAAACTGAAGCCATGTTGCAAGATGTACCTCTTGCAGTAACAGCCTTTGATGCGACGGCACTTACCAATGCCGGCATTCAAGATATGACAGAAATTGCAAAGTCAGTACCAAACGTTACCTTGTCTGCTAGTCGCGGCACCAATACCACATTAACCGCTTTCGTGCGTGGTATTGGCCAGGCTGACCCTGTTTGGGGTTTTGAGCCAGGTGTTGGTATGTATATCGATGATATCTATATGGCGCGTCCACAAGGTGGTGTGTTAGATGTGTTTGATGTAGAGCGTATCGAAGTATTGCGTGGCCCACAGGGAACGCTATTCGGTAAGAATACTATCGGTGGTGCAATTAACTACATCTCTAAGCGTATGACGGGTCAGCCTGAAATGAGTGCTGAAGTTACTGTCGGTTCATACGGCCAACAAGATGTGAAAGTTGCCGGCCAATACCCCATCATCGAAGACAAATTGTTTGTAGGGCTTACTGTTGCAAAGTATGACCGCGATGGCTACGGTGAGTTTTTACAAAGTGGTGATGAGAACTACAATAAAGACCTGCTCGCAGCACGTTTCAACCTAGAGTATATAGTCAACGATGATATCGATATTCGTGTAAGTATTGATGACACCCAAGATGATTCAAATGCCAAGGGCGGTCATCGTCTGACGCCTAGTGTTTTCCTTCCTGGAGAAGCTGCCCCTTCGGATGTGTTTGATTCTAATGCCGATATGTCTACCGACAATGAGGTGACTGCTTCCGGCGGCTCTGTAATTGTTAACTGGCACATTAATAGTGATCTAGCACTTAAGTCTATAACGGCTTATCGCGAAGGCGATACAGTAACCAATATTGATTTTGATAACACCTCCTTTGCCTCTGCGCATGTTCCTGCAGTTTATAATGATGATCAAACCTCACAAGAAATTCAATTGGCCTACAGCAGTGAAAAGTTAGAGGTAGTGGGTGGGCTTTACTATTTCACCGGTACCGCTTCAGGTGCGTTTGATGTATTGCTAGGTGGCTTTGATGCCTTTTTTGGCACAGCGGGTAATTTTTCGGCAACCTCAGCAGGCAGTGTTGACACTACTAGCTACGCGGCTTTTGTGAATTCAAATTTCACACTCAATGACGCGTGGTCATTAACACTGGGTGCTCGCTATACTATAGAAGAAAAAGACGCCGACGTTTATAAAGCATTCCTAGACGTTGAGACACGGTCAAATTTTACGGGCGGAACCACTAATAGTGTTATTGGTGCACCAGCTACTGACTATTCAAACGATGAGTCTTGGAGTGAGTTTACGCCAAAAGTCGGTGCTGAATATCGCTTAAATGAAGACGAAATGGTTTATGCCTCGTTTAGCCAGGGCTTCAAAAGTGGTGGCTTCGATATTCGCGGTGATGCGGCGGCAAACCCAAATACAGTGAATGGTTTTGACCCTGAATATGTTGATACCTATGAGTTCGGTTATAAAGCGGAGTTAATGGACGGTCGTATTCGCTTAAATGCGGCGCTGTTTTACTCTGACTATACCGACATGCAGGTAACCATTCAGGAAAGCTCAAACGGCGGTGCAAACTATGTGGCTTCTGTGTTAAATGCAGGTGAGTCAACAATTCAGGGCTTTGAATTGGAAGTTATGGCGCAGTTGACCGAAAACTTATCGACTAGCTTTATGTACGGTTATGTTGATGCTGAGTATGACGAAGTGCTGACACAAGTTCCTGACGCTTTCGGTAATCCCTCTACTATAGATCTTGCTGATAGCTGGAATTTTGCGGATACCCCCGAGCAAGTGGCAAGACTTAGCTTCTCTTATAATCTAGATTTAGATAATAAGGGCCGCATGGTTATGACTACATCGGCATCTTATAGTGATGAAAGGCAGATATTTGTAACTGAGTCACCGATTGATGAAGATTCTTACACCTTGGTCGACGCAAGTGCTGTTTGGTATTCAATGGATGAACACTGGACTGTTGGCCTACACGCTAAAAATATAACAGATGAAGAGTATCGTACCGGCGGTTATAACTTCCCAATCCCCGGTGGTCTTGGTGGCGAAGATGTTATTATCGGTTACTATGGCAACCCTCGCACTGTTAGCTTAAACGTTGGCTATAACTACTAAGTTAGAATAGTTCCGCCCCTACGCTAGGGGCGGAACATCCCTTCTAATCATATTTTTCTCCTGCAGTAATATGCATTAAGTTGTATTAATGCGCTTCAATTGTATAAAAAATTAGGGGAATCCGGTATGGATTCGAAGAAGATAGTAGATGGAAAGTATACCGATATTTATTATACGGTAGATGATGGCCTTACTTTACATGCTCGTGATTATGCTAACCCTCATGCTATAAAAACAATTTTATGTATGCATGGGTTAACACGAAATGCAGCCGATTTTGAAACTATTGTTGATAGCTTACAAAAAAATTATCGTGTGATAACGGTTGATCAACGCGGCCGCGGTTTGTCTGATTGGGAAACTGATTCGCAACGTTACAGCCCTGTGTATTATGTGAGGGATATGTGGCAGTTACTTGACCACTTAAGTATCGACAAGGTGGCGTTAATTGGCACATCGATGGGCGGTTTGATGGCTATGTTAATGGCTGCAGAACGGCCAGAACGTATTCAGGGTTTAGTTATTAATGATATTGGCCCAGAGGTTGCGACGAGTGGTTTAGCGCGCATCATAAATTATGTGGGGGGTAGGTCTGAGGCAGAGAGTTGGTCCGCCGCTGCCGCCGATACTCGTGATGTAAATGCGATTTGTTTCCCTCACTATACGGCTTCGCAATGGATGACAATGGCGCGTCGATTATATCGCGAGAATGAACAGGGTCACCCTGTGCTCGCTTATGACCCTGCAATTTCATCAACTATTCAAAGTGAAGAAAGCGCTTCAGTGCCTTCTAATTTATGGCCGCTGTTTCATTCGTTGAAAGCAATGCCTATGCTAGTCTTACGAGGAGAGCTTTCTGATTTGTTATCGGAATCTTGTTTTGAAGAAATGAAAAGTAGTATGCCTACTATGCGTAGTGTAGAGGTGTTAGGGGTGGGACATGCTCCTGCATTGGATGAGCCAGAAGCTATCGATGCCATAGTTAAATTTTTATTCAGCTTTTAATAAATAACGATCAATAATGAAGAGTACTTAGCATGTTACAGTCAAGAATAGCCCTTATTACCGGTTCTACCAGTGGCATTGGTTTAGCGGTAGCGGAAGCCATGGCTGAGCAAGGATGTCACATAGTCTTAAATGGTTTTGGTGATAGTGATGATATTGCGAATATAAAAAAGCGTTTGTCGGAATCGTATCACGTAAAGGTTTATCACCATCCGGCGGATGTTTCAAAACCAGAAGATGTACTTGCGATGGTGCTCTATGCACAAGAGGTCTTTGGGCGTATTGATATTTTAGTGAATAATGCTGGTGTACAGCATGTTTCGCCCATAGAAGATTTTGCACAAGAACAGTGGGATCGTATCATTGCGATAAATTTGAGCAGTGTTTTTCACAGTATCAGAACCGCATTGCCTAGCATGAAAGAGCGTGGATTTGGTCGTATTATTAACATTGCATCGATTCATGCGTTAGTGGCATCACCCTATAAATCTGCCTATGTGGCGTCTAAACATGGGGTGGCGGGTTTAACTAAAACCATTGCACTAGAGTCGGCTCAAAGTGGCGTAACCTGCAATGCGATTTGTCCCGGTTATGTATTGACGCCATTGGTTAAAAATCAAATTGCTGATACAGCAAAAGCTAGGGGTTTAACTGAGCAGCAGGTAATGGAAGATGTGTTGCTGGGTTCACAGCCGACTAAGCGATTTACCGATGTTAAAGATATTGCCGCTATGGCAGTGTTTTTGGCTGGCGAGAATGCCAGTAATGTTACCGGTAGCTTGCAAGTGATGGATGGCGGCTATATAGCCGTATAAGCGTTAGCTGCTCGATACTCTCTGGTACTGGTCATGCCCACTGCTATCGGTTAATTATTTAAATAATCACGCCAGCTGGGCCTGCCACTTTCGAAATACTACAGACTTCGTCATAGCCATGAAGTGAGAGGGCAATGATTACCTTTGGTAAGACGGTATGATTCATTAACGACACAATCAACGTATTGACGCTAGGCTGTCAGTTGATCCGGCCTCATGCTGAAGGTGCCACTTGTTATGTAAGGCAAAATTTCCCCACATATCAATCTATACACCAATTTAAACACCAACCCAAACCCAAACGTCAAAGAGTGACTAGATATAACTCGTTACAGTGTCAGGCTTTAATGCTTATATCTATTGTGTGATTCAATGGCAGGCATTGTGTTTGATGCTAGGCATAGTCGAGGAAGGTGTTCAACGCACGTTGAAGCAAAGCTTGAATCCTGTCATTATTACGCTGAAATGGGATAGCTTGGCCCCCCCGCACGGTAAATCTGTAGGTATACAAATCATGAAGAAAAAAACAGAATCTAATAAAAGTGAAAGAATATTAGATTCCGCCGAAGAGCTGTTTTCGCAACACGGTTACGATGGCGTGACCATTAGGCAAATTGCCAAAAGTGCGAAAGTTGATGTGGCCTTAGCGAATTATCACTTTGGTAAAAAGTTAGATTTATTTCATGCGGTTTTTGATCGTAGAGCTGCGTTATTGAGTGATACGCGCCGTAAAGTGTTACAGGATATCCTAAATAAGGATGGTGAACTGACCTTAGAACAAATTATAGGGGCTTTCTTGCTGCCGCTGAAAATGGCACAAGAAACCGGTGATCCGGGCTGGAGAAACTATCTTGCGTTGTTGGCTTATGTCATGACGTCTCCTATTTGGAGTAAGGAGTTAATGGGCAAGGATTTTGACAAGCGGGTGGGTGAATTTATAGATGCACTTAAAGCGGTGTTTCCTACCGCCAGTGAAGAAGATATACACTGGTGCTATAACTATGTGTCGGGTGCGTTGGCGTTAACCTTAGCGCAAACAGGGCGTATTGATCGTCTTTCACAGGGCAAATGTTTATCAACAGACTTTGATTCGGCTTACGACCGAATGATTCCTTTTGTGGCGGCAGGGTTTAGAGAGGTTTGTGGTTGAGATTCGAACAAGCACTGTTTTTTTAGAGTAGTCACCGTTATTGATAACAGTGGTAAGTCTTTAATGTAGGGTTGTCGATATAGGTTTAAGGCTTTCTTCTATATCTTTGAGATTGGTATTTTTTGAGTTGGAGGGGAGGTTGTGGGGGGCGGCTTGTTGCTGTTCGCAGACATAGTGTCGTAGTCGTCCGACTACGGTGGTCATGATCTCTATGGTTTGGCTGAGCTGGTCCAGTGTCATCAAAATGGTTTCCGTATCAACGGGAACTTTTTTTTGCTCGTTCATAGTTAGGCCTTAATTATTTGAGTGTAAGCCAGCGCCGAATCCTGTCGGCGCGCTATTGTTATCCTCTTACTGCCTGCTATTGCGGTTAAGCCGGGGATTACTCCCAGCTTAAAGCGCCACCGGTTTGATATTCTATTACGCGCGTTTCAAAAAAGTTTTTCTCTTTGCGCAAATCCATAATTTCACTCATCCAAGGGAAGGGGTTAGCTGCGCCAGGGTATTGCTCGGCTAAGCCCAGTTGGTTGAGGCGGCGGTTGGCAATAAACTGCAGGTATTCTTCCATCATGGGTGCGTTCATGCCTAATACGCCTCTGGGCATAGAGTCTTTGGCGTATTCAATTTCCAGCTCGGCACCCTCGACGATCATTTGGGTCATTTCTTCTTGGAATTCGGCGGTCCATAAATGGGGGTTTTCTAGTTTGATTTGGTTGATAACGTCTATGCCAAAGTTTAGGTGCATGGACTCGTCGCGCAATATGTATTGGAATTGCTCGGCAATACCAGTCATTTTATTGCGTCTACCCATAGAGAGAATTTGGGTAAAACCACAGTAGAAAAAGATCCCTTCGGTAACAGCATAAAAGCCAACCAAGTTGCGCAGTAATTCTTGGTCATTCTCTGGGGTGCCAGTATTAAACGTGGGGTCAGAGAGTGAGTGGGTGTGGCGCAAGCTCCACGCGGCTTTTTTAGCGATAGAGGGCAGCTCGCGGTACATGTTAAATACCTCGCCTTCATCCATGGCTAAAGACTCTACGCAGTATTGGTAGGCGTGGGTGTGTATGGCTTCTTCAAAGGCTTGGCGCAACAAGTATTGGCGACACTCGGGGTTGGTGATTAGGCGGTATACCGCTAATACCAAGTTATTGGCGACTAATGAATCGGCAGTAGAGAAGTAACCTAGTGAGCGCATGACGATGCGGCGCTCATCTTCGGTTAAGCCGTTGGGGTTGCGCCATAGGGCAACGTCGGCGGTCATGTTAACTTCTTGTGGCATCCAGTGGTTGGCACAGCCATCCAAGTATTTCTGCCACGCCCAATCATATTTAAAAGGCACTAATTGGTTTAAATCGGCGCGGCAGTTGATCATGGCTTTGTCGTCCACGGTCAAACGGGCGGCACCCATTTCTAATTCTTCTAAGCCTGCGGCTACGTCTAGTGACCGCAGATTGTCTCTGGCTTTTTGAACTCTATCGTTAGCGTGTACCGGGCTGGCAGTAGTGGCACTGGCGGCACTGGCTATAGGCGCAGCCTGTTCGGCGGCAGCGGCGACAACTTGTGGCGCTGGGCTGGCTTGATCTTCGTCAGCGTCGTATTCATCCCAATTCAGCATTACGTCTCTCTCTTTGTCTCTCTGTTGTTAGTTGTGGCCTCGCAGCGCTTACGCGTTGAGGCCTTTGTGGTGTGTTATGGCTTGCCGGTTACTGGCAGGCTTCGCAATCGGGCTCATCTATTGCGCAAGCTTGCGGTACCGGCGCGGGGCCTGCAGGTGCAGCGGCTTGTGACGATACTTTATTGAGTGAGCCTGACTCTATGGTTGACTTCTCGGTGCCGGTTGCCGCTAAGGCGCGCAAATAGTAAGTGGTTTTTAAGCCTCTATACCAAGCCATGCGGTAGGTTACATCCAGTTTTTTACCGGAGGCGCCAGCGATGTAGAGGTTGAGCGATTGCGCTTGGTCTATCCACTTTTGTCTGCGGCTGGCGGCGTCGACTAACCAGCGTGGCTCTACTTCAAAGGCGGTGGCGTATAGGGCTTTAATGTCGTCGGGGACGCGATCAATGCTTTGTACCGAACCTTCGTAATATTTAAGGTCGTTAACCATGACCATATCCCACAGGTCGCGCGCTTTAAGATCGCGCACTAGGTGTGGGTTTACCACGGTGAATTCACCCGATAAGTTCGACTTAACATAAAGGTTTTGGTAAGTCGGTTCGATCGATTGTGAAACGCCGGTAATATTGGCAATAGTCGCGGTAGGGGCTATGGCCATGATATTGGAGTTGCGTATGCCTTTTTTAACGCGTGCGCGCAGGTGGTCCCAATCTAAGGTGATAGAGCGGTCGACTTCTATATAGTCGTGGCCGCGGTTATCACAAAGCAGGTCTATAGAGTCGTAAGGCACTTTACCTTGGCTCCATAGTGAACCTTCAAAGCTAGGGTAGGCGCCGCGCTCGTCCGCTAAATCAGCGGAGGCTTGAATGGCGTAGTAACTAATGGCCTCCATAGAACGGTCGGCAAAGTCTACCGCCTGCTCTGAAGAGTAGGGGATATGCTGTAGGTATAGTGCATCCTGGAAACCCATCAAACCTAAACCTACTGGGCGGTGACGCAAGTTAGAGGTGCGCGCCTGTGGTACCGAGTAGTAGTTAATGTCGATAACGTTATCAAGCATGCGTACGGCCGTTTTAACCGTTTGCTCTAACTTGACCAAGTCTAAACCGTCGGGGCCTATGTGTTGCGCTAGGTTAATTGAGCCCAGGTTACATACCGCGATTTCATCGGCACTGGTGTTAAGGGTGATTTCAGTACACAGATTAGAGGAGTGAACGACACCAACGTGCTGCTGCGGTGAACGCAGGTTGCAAGGATCTTTAAAGGTAATCCAAGGGTGGCCAGTTTCAAACAGCATGCCTATCATCTTGCGCCATAAGTCTTGGGCGCGTACGGTTTTGTAGTACTTGATCTCGCCGTTATCGCACATGGTTTCGTATTGTGTGTAGCGATCTTCAAAGGCCTTGCCGTAGAGATCATGCAAATCAGGTACGTCATTAGGTGAGAACAGGGTCCACTTACCGTCGTCGAAGACGCGCTTCATAAATAAGTCGGGCACCCAGTTGGCGGTGTTCATGTCGTGGGTGCGGCGTCTGTCGTCACCGGTGTTTTTACGCAGTTCGACAAACTCTTCTATATCCATGTGCCAGGTTTCTAAATAAGCACATACTGCGCCTTTGCGCTTGCCGCCTTGGTTAACTGCCACGGCGGTGTCGTTAACCACTTTGAGGAACGGTACTACGCCCTGTGAGCGACCGTTGGTGCCCTTGATGTAGGCACCTAGTGCGCGCACTGGGGTCCAGTCATTACCTAAACCACCGGCCCATTTAGAGAGCATGGCGTTATCTTGTATGGCGCCGTATATGCCGTGCAAGTCGTCGGGTACCGTTGTTAAGTAGCAAGACGATAATTGTGGGCGCAAAGTACCAGCGTTAAATAGGGTGGGGGTAGAGCTCATATAATCGAAAGAGCTGAGTAGTTTATAAAACTCAATGGCGCGTTCGTTTTTGTTTTCTTCTTCTGCCGCTAAGCCCATGGCTACGCGCATAAAGAAGATTTGTGGCAGCTCTATGCGTACTTCGTTGCTGTGGATGAAGTAGCGGTCGTATAAGGTTTGCAAGCTAAGGTAGTTAAACTGTAGATCGCGGCTGGCGTCTAGAGCGGCACCTATCACGTCCAAGTCATACTCTTTTAGGCCGGGGGATAGTAGCTCTAGGTCTACGCCCTTTTCTATATAGGCGGGCAGTACTTGTGCATACAGTTGGGCCATCTCGGCCTGCGTAGCTGACTCGGCTATGCCGTAAAAACTAAGGGCTTCGGAACGCAAATTATCCAGTAATAGGCGAGCGGTTACGTAAGTGTAGTTAGGCTCTTTTTCTACCATGGTGCGGGCCGTCATCACCAGTGAGGTATTCACTTCGGCTGCGGCTACACCGTCATAGAGGTTTTTTAAGGCTTCGCTCAAAATGGCGCTGGCGCTGACGTCGGCTAAGTTGGCGCAGGCTTCAGTCACAATGATTTCTAAACGCCCTAAATCTAAAGGGGCTAAAGAACCGTCGGCTTGCTTAATACGTATGCTGGGGTGGGCCTTGGTGGGCTCATCGTCGCTTTGTTGCTCGGCGCGTTGACGGGCGTGCTCTTCGCGGTAGAGTACGTAGTCGCGGGCCACTTTTTGCTCGCCGCTGCGCATTAGCGCTAGCTCAACCTGATCTTGTATATCTTCTATATGCATGGTGCCGCCCGAGGGCATGCGACGTTTAAAGATAACGCTAATTTGTTGCGACAGTTTAGCCACGGTTTCGTGTATACGGCTAGACGCGGCGGCGGTGCCGCCCTCTACCGCTAAAAAGGCCTTGGTGATAGCGACGCTGATTTTTGACTCGTCATACACAACAACAGTGCCATTACGCTTGATAACGCGTAATTGGCCGGGGGCAGTAGCGTTAAGCTCTGCTTGGCTGGTGGCTGTGGGTTGTGGTGCGGTGGCGCTCGTAGAGCTGGTTTCAACGTCTGTGTGCATGTGTTCTCCGGAACGTAGCTGTGTGATCACGGGCGATCGGTCAAATAAAAATGCTGTTTTATAGGTTGTTGGTCTTGCTGCTGCCTAAGCCTATCGCTAGTGGCTAGCCTCACAGCGGATGCTGCCACAGCAACAGGGTTTATGTTATTGCTGGCTGCAAATGCGCAAGGTCTATTTAGGTTTTGCTGTATACCCCTTTTGTTCTCCATCTAGATCGCTTAGTAAGTGCTTACCAATAAGGGGTTGACGACTTAATACCTTACAGCGATTCTTTTTTTGTGCCCCATATATAGGGGTGTTTAAGAAACTGCACACAAGATAATGCGGTTTGAGGTGTTTTGCAAGTTGTATAAGTGGCTAGCAAGCTGTGGATAAAATGTGGGTAAGTGGGCAGGTCGGCAGTTGCTAACCTGCAAAGCTAGTGGCTGAGAACGGTAGCGTTTTTGCAAGCAGATTTGATGAATATTTTATTAAGATAAACTTTTTCGGCATATAAAAATACCTATGTATGCCTTTTGATTTTTGTGTGTATTTTGACCGTAATTGCCGTGGCTGGGGTTGATGGCAGGCGCTATTTAATAGTGTTGTTTAATTAAGCAGCTGGCAGCGTAAGCGGTGCGGTGTTGCCGCTATCGCTGCCAGTGTTAAGGCGGGACATTTAGCTGTTGAGCAGCAATTCCATTAAGGCTTTTTGGGCGTGCAGGCGGTTTTCTGCCTCTTGCCAAATCACCGTGTCGGGGCTATCCATCAATTCGGCGCTGATTTCCTCGCCGCGGTGGGCGGGTAGGCAGTGCATATAGAGGGCGTCGCTGTGGGCATGGCTCATGAGCTCGCCGTTGACTTGAAAGCCAGCAAATTGCTTTTCGCGTTCTTTTTGTTCGGCTTCCTGGCCCATAGAGGCCCATACGTCGGTGACGATTAGGTCAGAGCCTTTAGCGGCCTCTGTCGGGCTGCGGAATAGGCTGACGCGATCTTTATTGGCGGCCATTAATTCGCTATGGGGGTCGAAGCCTTCGGGGCAGGCTATGCGCAGTTCAAAATCAAACTGACGGGCGGCGTTGATATAGGAGTGGCACATATTGTTGCCATCGCCCACCCAAGTCACGGTTTTGCCCTGTATGCTGCCGCGTTTTTCGACAAAGGTTTGCACATCGGCCAGCAGTTGGCAGGGATGGTAGTCATCGGTGAGGGCATTAATAACCGGCACTGAAGAGTGCTGGGCAAAGGTCTGTACGGTTTCATGGGCAAAGGTGCGTATCATAATAATATCCACCATAGAGGACAGCACTCTAGCGCTGTCTTCTATAGGCTCGCCGCGACCTAGTTGGGTATCGCGGGGCGATAAAAACATGGCATGGCCGCCCAGTTGTGACATGCCGGCCTCAAAAGATACCCGGGTGCGGGTAGAGGATTTTTCAAAAACCATCCCCAGTACCTTGCCTATAAAGGGGCGGCCGTGGCCGTCACCGCGCAGTTGCGCTTTCATTTCTATGGCGCGGGCAATCAGGGCGTTAAGCTCACTGGGGCTTAAATCGAGTAGGGTGAGAAAGTGTCTGGTAGTCATGGTGACGTTAGCTTCCCGTTAACTGTTTTGGGGCTGAAAATCATTAACAATATCAGCAACTGTGTTGATGATGGTGTCGGCGTCTTGTTGGATGGTAATCAGGGGTGGCAGCAGCCGTATGACGCTGCCAGCGGTGACATTAATTAACACACCGCGTTCGCGGGCACGGTGTACCAGCTCGGTACAGGGGCTGTGCAGTTCTATGCCTATCATTAAGCCTTTGCCGCGCACCTCTTTGAGATGGGGTGAGCCGGCTAGCTGTTGGCTAATACCCTCACGTATGTACTGGCCTATGGTGGTGGCGTTGGCGCACAGTTGCTGGCTTTGTATGGTGTTGATTACGGCCAAGGCTGCAGCACAGCTCAGCGGGTTGCCGCCGTAGGTGGAGCCGTGGTTGCCGGGGGCCAATACCTGCGCCGCTTTACCCTGTGCCAAGCAGGCACCTATAGGGACGCCGTTACCCAGGCCTTTAGCGGTGGTGACCACGTCGGGTAAAATGCCGTCGTGCTGGTAGGCAAAATAGCGGCCGGTGCGGCCGTTGCCGGTTTGCACTTCGTCTAGCATCATCAGCCAGTTGTTGTTATCGCACACTGCGCGCAGCTCGGCTAGGTAGCCATCAGCTAATACATGCAAACCGCCTTCGCCCTGTATGGGCTCCATTAGCACGGCGACCACATCACTATTATTACTGTGGGCCTGTATGGCAGCTAAGTCGCCAAAAGGCACCCGGATAAAACCGGCTAGCAGCGGGGCAAAGCCTTCTTGTACTTTGGTGTTGCCGGTGGCGGTGAGCGTGGCCATGGTGCGACCGTGAAAGGCGTTGTCCATCACGATAATCTGTGGCGAGTCTATGCCTTGCTGGTGGCCGTGTAGGCGGGCAATTTTAATCGCCGCTTCATTGGCTTCGGCACCGGAGTTGGCAAAAAACACATTGTCCATGCCAGATACGTCACAGAGTAATTCGGCCAAGGCTTGCTGCTTGGCGATGCCGTATAAATTGGAGGTGTGTATGAGTGTGTCGGCCTGTTGCTTGATGGCCTCACTAACCGCCGGGTGGCAGTGGCCTAGGGCATTAACCCCTATGCCGCTAATGGCATCGAGGTAGGCCTTATTGTCGGTATCATATAAAAACACGCCTTTGCCGTGGCTGAAAGTCACTGGCAGGCGGCCATAGGTGTTCATGATGGCGGTCATGCGAAATCCTAAAAATAACCGGGCTATTTAGCTACTGTACTGTATTAACGACTGACTGTTAGTCACTAACTAATGGTAGGCCCGTAAAAACGCAAAAAGGCAGCGAAAGCTGCCTAGATAAGCAAGCATCATATAGCCATTGCATCGGCTTGGCAATGGCCTCAACAGGAGGTGATAAGGGGGAGCGCATCGCGGCTAAATACAGGGTATAATGCCTATCTTTACGCGTAGTCATTCCGTTGGGGGTGGCCGTGGTATTGTCAGTTTTAGGTAAAGGTATAGTAATGGACATCACAGAAACTCTGAAAGAACAAATCGAAAGCAACCCTATTCTTTTATACATGAAGGGCTCGCCCAATCAGCCACAGTGTGGTTTTTCGGCGCGTACCGTGCAGGCGTTGATGTCTTGCGGCCAGCGTTTTGCCTTTGTGGATATATTAAGCAACCCCGATGTGCGTGCGAATTTACCCGCCTACGCTAACTGGCCGACCTTCCCGCAATTATGGGTAGATGGCGAGCTAATCGGTGGCTGCGATATCGTTTGTGATATGTTTGATAAGGGTGAATTAAAAACCTTAGTCGACGAAACAGCCACTAAGCACGGTATTACCGAATAAGTTTACGCTTGTTAAAAGCCCGCTAAGGCGGGTTTTTTTATGTCTACAATCTGTGCCTTGCTGGGCAGTTTGTGGATATATAAGCCGATAAAATAAATACTTAGGCTATTCTATTAAGCGTATTCTTAAACTACTCAAGCTTACTGTGCAGAGGCACTACCATTACAACATCAACGGCTAATCCTATAGATATAGAAATACCCGGCTATACGCTGATACGCCCCTTAGGTAAAGGGGGGATGGCGACGGTATACCTAGCTATACAGAAAAGCTTTGAGCGCGAAGTGGCCTTAAAGGTGATGGCGGCCTCGCTGTCGGAAGATGTTGGTTTTAGTGAGCGTTTCATCCATGAAGCAAAAGTGGTTAGCCGCTTAATCCACTCGCATATAGTCACGGTGCACGATGTCGGCATCCACAACGGCCATCATTATTTATCCATGGAGTATGTACCGGGGCGGGAATTAAAAAGTTGCCTAGGTGAACTTAGCGGTGAAGAGGTTTTGCGGGTGCTACGCGAGATAGGCTCGGCCTTAGATTTTGCCGGCCAAAAAGGCTATGTACACCGCGATGTAAAACCCGAAAATATCATGTTGCACGCCGAGAGTGGCCGCGCCGTGCTGATGGATTTTGGCATAGCCAAGGCCGACGATGTCGGCAGCGGCCTCACCCAAACTGGTATGGCCTTAGGTACGCCTTATTATATGAGCCCCGAGCAGGCGCGTGGGCAAAAGGTGGATGGCCGCGCTGATTTATATAGCCTAGGCATAGTGTTTTATAAAATGCTGCTGGGCACCGTGCCCTACGACGGCGACTCAGCGGTGACCATAGGCATAAAACATATTTCAGAGCCCGTGCCCGAGTTGCCCATACGGCTGGCCGTGTTCCAGCCTATACTCAACAAACTTTTGGCTAAGAATAGGGGGCAGCGCTACCAGCGCGGCGCGGAATTAGTGGCAGACTTAGCGCGCATGTCGGGTGCGGTGATCGATAAATCCCGCAAACAATATTTTAATAACGCTGCAACCAAAAAAGCAGCCTCTATGGCCTTTAGCGGCAACCATAATGACACCGTGTTGCGCGCCCAGGCCAGCCAGCAAATCCCCGCCGCCGCTACCGGGCCCTCAGTGCTATGGTTATTGCCGGTGCTGTTAGTGGCGGCCTTGGCTGGCGCTTATTATTTTCTGTTTGGCCTACAGCTTCCCCCCAGTGCGGCGGCTCAGCAAGCGGCCTTAGAACGATTGGGCTTGGTAGAAAAACCTAAGCTGACTTTAGAGCAGTTATTAACGCCCGCGATTGAGCCAGTGGCAGAGCAAGTTGTTGTTGAGCCGGTTACTGGCAGTGATCCACTCGCAGTGGATGCGGACGAGACTCAGCAAGCCCTTGCGCCTGACACCCAAACTGCATCACAAGCGACAGGGTCAGAAACAGAGATAGCATCGGCGGCCGAACCTATCCAGCCGACATTAGCGCAGCAGGTGGCTGAATTAGAACAGGCCTATGCGATAGACCCTGAGCAGCTGCCGGCCTTAATCGCCGCGTATCAAAACCTATTGGCCGAACAGCCAGGGCATGCCGGCGCCAGCCAAGGCTTGGCGACGCTAGAAAGTGAGTTGTTGGAAAATGTCGCTGCCGCCTTAGATCAGCAAAACAGTACTGATGAGCAACTGGCGGTGACGGAGGCTACACTGGTGGGGGCGTTGGCTTATTTCCCCGATTTAGAAAACAACAAACGCTATCAGCGCCTGCGCAGTAAGCTCAGTGATCAGCAGACACTGCAGCAGCAATTAGCACGCGCTGAACAATTATTTGCGCAAGAGCAGTGGTTAAGCCCGCCAGAGCAGAATGCCAAGGTGTATTATGATGCCGTGTTGGCGGTGGATGCCGACAATGCTAAAGCCCGTGACGGTTTGCAGCGTATTACTCAGGCCTATTATCAAAAAGCCCTAGACGCCAACCAGCAGGGCCGTTATCAAAGTGCTTTAAGTTTTATCGCCAAGGGTTTGAGTGTTAATGCTGCGCACAGCGAGTTAAAACAATTGCAAAGCCGGGTGCAAACCGCGCAGGCGAAGGAGCAAAAAATAACAGCCCTGCTGCTGGAGGCTGAGCAATTAGTGCAGCAAGGCGCGGTGTTTAGTGGTCGCCCCAATGCTGTGCAAACCTTGCAAGAGGTACTGGCTATAGCGCCAGGCAATAGCCAAGCGCGGGCGCAACGGCAGCAGCTTGTTGAACAATTAAACCTGCAGGTGCAGGGGCATATTAGCCAGCGGGAGTTAGACTTGGCGCAGCAGATGCTCGCTCCCGCCTTGGCGCTGTTGCAGACTAATACTGTGCTGCAAGCCAGCCAAACCGAGATTGATGCCCTGCAACCGGTAATAGAAAGGCTAAAGTTAAGTGGCGAGCCTATTACTGATTTAGCGCAAAATCTGCCCGAACAATTTAAAGCTAGTAGGGTGTTACATATAGGCTTTAGTTACAATAATTTTGCTGACAGCACCACGGTGTTACAGGCTACCCTATACGACGGAGAGCAAACCGTACAAATTGCCGCGGTGCCGGTTATTGTTAGTGGCCAGGCAGGCAACAACTTTTTTAAAATTAAGCGGCCGGTAGAAGGGTTTAAAGCTGGTGGTTATCGTTTAGAAATTTTATTAGCCAATAAAAATATTTACAGTCAATCATTTGTGATTAAGCCATAAGGGTATAGAGATGAATAAAAAAGTGATAGTGGTGGCTATGGCCTCATTGCTGGCGGCCTGTCAAACCCCGCCGGATATACAGCAATTACAAAATGAAAAAACCGGTTTGCAAAATCAATTAGAGGAAGCTAATTCCTATATCACCCAGCTGAAATCCGATGAAGCAAATTTACAGCGTGAGATGGCTGAGCGCGACAGGGTGATAGGCGTGTTAAGCGGTGAGAAAAATTCGCGGGTAGTGACCTCTACCCAATTGCGCGGTCAGGTGCGCCAGTTTGTGCAGCAACAAGTTGATGCTTTAAAAGGCTTTTTGCTAGAGGGCAATTTGCTGGACTATATAGGTGGTGAGTTGGTTGAGCGCACCGCTATAGATGAGCAGCCTTTATTAGTCGTGGACTTAGCCAATGCCGTACCCAAAGATGGTTCGCTGACTAGCGTGGGCGGGCATTTTATACGCGCGGGCAATTTGCGGGTGAAAGTCATGCGTAAAGTTGAAGACAGCTTAGTGGTGGTATGGGAAAGCCAAACTCTGGTAATTAAAGACGCCGGCCTGCAAAAAGTAAGCTTTTCCGTAAGCGTGGGGGTGCAGCAAGGCGATGTGATTGCCTATTATTTATCTGACCCCGGTATGGTGGGTTTTGATACCGGTACCGGTAATAGCCGTTATTTAACAGAGGATGTGAGTTTTGGTAAGGCTATACGTCAGTCTTCGCTATTGGGCGAGCAGCAGCGTCGCTCATACTCACTGGGTGTTTATGGCTTGTTGGATACTTAACTAAATGGCACGAAAAAAAGCTGACGCACCTATGTGTGTCAGCTTTTTTATATCAGTAGTTTTTGAATTTATAACTCTAAAGAATATTTAAAATATTGTTCTTCTTTTTGATATCCCAGATCAGCATATAAGGCCTGAGCAGGGTAATTATCTACCGCTGTTTCTAAATCTATACGCTGGGCTTTACATTCTTTGGCGTAGGCTTTGGCAGAGTTCATTAAGATACGGGCCACGCCTAATTGCCTAGCGCTGCTGTCTACATATAAATCATACAAAACAATAATAGGTGCCGCCGCCAGTGAACAATAGCTGCGATAGAGTTGGGTGAACCCCACTGCTGTGCCGTCGCTGGTATAGGCAATAAAAATAGTGGAACTGTTATTGTCTATATGACTTTTAAGATAGTCGGTAGCCAATTTGATATTACTGCGTTCGCGGTAAAACTGTCGGTATAGGTCAAAGAGATGGGCTGCGTCGGCTAGCTGTTTAGGCCCTGCTTTAAGCACGGTTAGGCTGTTGTCGGCGGTAGAGAGTTGTGGGTTTTTAGCGCTGGGTTGGGCGGGCATGGTAAAGCGCCAAGGGAATACACTGGCTAAAAACGCGTGGCATAAGGTCATAGCTTGCTCGCGGTCAAAATCTTCACCGGCGTAGAGTATGTCGTGCCACGTGTCATCGATAATGCCTTGTATGCCGCTGGCTATCGCGCGGGCGTTCATCACTTGTTGTTTGTCGGCACGCTGAATGATTTCTGTACAGAGGTTGAGTACTAGATCAAAGTTATTGTTGTCGCGACTGCCGCAGATACGCTTGTAATCCTCCCTGGCCCAGCGCTCAGCTGAAAAAGCATTCCATACCGCCACTTTGCGGTGCTCGGTAATATCTGGGTCTAGTTGAGCGTTGATAATGGCCAGCAGGCGTTTGCCGGGGTCGGTGCCGGCTTTATGCAGGGCAGTGCTAATATTTTGATCTAATTCTTCGGCTACAGATTGCAGCGTTTCCAGTAATAGGGCTTCTTTGCTGGCAAAATGAAAATTGACTGAGCCTGCGGTTAAGCCGGCACCGGCGGCAATTTTGGCTAGGGTTAGTTGCGATAGCCCAAACTCAGAGATGGCGCTGAGGGTGGCTTCAATAAGTAGGCGTTTGCGTTCGCTTTGTATGGCTGCACCGACATGGGTTTTGCTGCTGGACATAGTGGGGCTCGCTGTGATTGTTTCCTTGAGGAATAAGTATTTTATACGCCTGTTTAGTCAATTAAATATCCGTATAATCAGCAAAGTAAAGCAGCTCTGATAACGCAATACCAGCTATTTTCTCGCTATGCCGTTACCTGCGACGTCTGCCGTTAGCCGCTGGGCCACAGTTAATAAGCTATGCTGTAAGCGTTAAACCTATCAGAGCCAGCTTGCCCTAAGGTATAGAGCTATAAGTGTTTGTGACATTAGTTATCGTCTTGGCTGTGCGCTTTTTAAAAGAGAGTGGGCTGCTAAAGATAGATGTGATGATTTACCCAATCGAAACCTGAGAAAGAGAGTCGTAGTTATGAGTGATACCGAACAGGCCCAAACCTATTGCCTGGTTATATCTTGCCCCGATGCGGTGGGTATCGTTGCCGAAGTCAGCAAGTTTGTTGCTGAGCACGATGGCTCTTTTGTTGAGTCTAACCACTATACCGATGTGCCGGGTGCTTGGTTTTACATGCGTAATGTCATTAACGCTGACTCACTATCGATTAGTATTGCAGAGTTTCGCAAGCAGTTTCAGGCGGTTGCCGATAAGTTCGACATGATATGGACTGTGCGCGGCTCTAACGAGAAACAAAAAGTGGTGCTTTTGGCTAGCCACGCCTCACACTGTTTGGCTGATCTTTTATACCGCTGGCACAGCAATGAGCTGAACTGTGAGATCCCCTGTGTGGTGTCTAATCACGAAAACCTGCGCAGTATGGTCGAGTGGCACGGCATACCGTTTCATTACTTGCCGGTTAACAAAGACAACAAGGCCGAAGCGTTTAAACAGATGAATGAAATCATCGGGCGTCACAATGCCGATACTGTGGTGCTGGCCAGATATATGCAAATTATCCCGCCAGAGCTATGTAGAAAATTTGCCGGCCGCTTGATTAATATCCATCACAGCTTCCTGCCTTCATTTATAGGCGCCAACCCTTACCAAAAAGCCTATGAGCGCGGTGTTAAGTTAATAGGTGCGACTAGCCACTACGTCACCGAAGATTTGGATGAAGGCCCTATCATTGAGCAAGATGTGATACGGGTAAATCACAGCTGTTCCAAAGAAGACTTGGTGCGTCTGGGTAAGGACGTAGAAAGTTCGGTGCTATCCAGAGCCTTGCGCTATCATTTAGATGACCGAGTTATTGTGCGTGGCAATAAGTGTGTTGTTTTCCAATAAGCACACTTAAGCTACAGAGCTACAGACATCTAGAGGATAAAAAATGAAAACGCGTGCGGCAGTTGCCTTTCAAGCGGGTAAACCCTTAGAGATAGTTGAAGTTGATTTACAGGGCCCACAGGCGGGCGAAGTATTAGTAGAAATTATGGCCACCGGTGTGTGCCATACCGATGCATTTACCCTGTCAGGTGATGACCCCGAAGGGGCCTTCCCGGCGATCTTAGGGCACGAAGGTGCGGGCATAGTACGCGAAGTGGGCAAAGGTGTTACCTCGCTAAAGCCTGGCGATCATGTTATCCCGTTATACACGGCCGAGTGTCGCAACTGTAAATTTTGTTTAAACCCCAAAACCAATTTATGCCAAGCGGTACGCGCCACTCAGGGCCAGGGCCTAATGCCCGACGGCACCAGCCGCTTTTCTTTAGATGGTCAGCCAATTTTGCACTACATGGGTTGCTCTACCTTTTCTAACTTCACGGTATTGCCAGAAATTTCCCTAGCCAAAATCCGTAAAGACGCGCCTTTCGATTTAGCCTGTTATATAGGCTGTGGTGTTACTACCGGCGTGGGTGTGGTTGCCTTTGATGCCAAGGTTGAGCCCGGCTCCAATGTGGTGGTGTTTGGTTTGGGTGGCATAGGCTTGAATGTAATTCAGGGCGCCAAGATGGTGGGGGCCAATAAGATTATTGGTGTCGACATCAACCCTTCTAAGGTTGCCATTGCCAAGCAGTTTGGCATGACCGACTTTATCAACCCCAAGGAAGTCGACAATGTGGTTGATGCCATAGTGCAGGCTACCGACGGCGGTGCTGACTACAGCTTTGAGTGCATAGGTAATGTTAATACCATGCGTCAGGCCTTAGAGTGCTGCCACAAAGGTTGGGGGGAGTCTTACATCATCGGTGTGGCGGGTGCCGGCCAAGAAATTAGCACCAGGCCCTTCCAGTTAGTGACCGGCCGAGTCTGGCGCGGCACAGCCTTTGGTGGTGCCCGTGGCCGTACTGACGTGCCCAAGGTAGTGGACTGGTTTATGGATGGAAAAATCAATATTAAAGATTTAATTACCCATAAAATGCCTTTGCAGGACATTAACAAAGCCTTTGATTTAATGCACTCCGGCGAAAGCATACGTTCGGTCGTTGAGTTTTAAGCTGAAGTTTTAAGTTAAGATTTAGAGCTAATCTCAATACTGAATAGCTAAGATAGAAGGTAAAACAGACGGGCAGCTTAGGCTGCCCGTTTTTATTGCTAAGCTCAGCACCACGAGAGGGTCCATCAATGAGCAGCAAGCAGCCAGGATTTTTAGCCGAAGAATACGGCATTTACGGCAATATCTTCAGCTATATGGGTTTTCCCCTTTCCCCTTTCCCGTGACCTAGCGGATGATGACGTTGATGTGGTGGTTATGGTTATACCCTACGACTTGGCCAGCAGTGGCAGCGATTAAAGCGCGAGTGGGTGATCACCCTGCTTACTTAAGTTTTGATATCGATGCCCTAGACCCGGGTTACGCTCCCGGCACGGGCACTCCCGTGGTGGGTGGCCTGAGTAGTAACAAGGTTTTACAGATTTTGCGCGGCATAGCCGACTTAAATATCGTCGGTTACGATTTGGTAGAAGTGGCCCCAGCTTACGATCATGCAGAAATTACCTCTCTAGCCGGCGCCTCGCTGGCATTACAGTTTTTATACATGCATGCGGCCAAACGCTAGGCTTAGCTGAAAAAATAACAAGGGGCTGGCCGTTCTGTTGGCGCTTATTGCTTGGCTGAGCTATTGTGTTAGAGGTGTTGCTGCAAAGGATATAACTGCTAGCTATATTGGATGCTTTTATAATTGTTAAATCATTGAATCCACGCTAGGCATAGTATGTTAGCTTACACCTACATCGGCCATTAAGGCCGTTTTGCTAAACCGTATTTGCTCAGGATGCTGTGGTACAAAAATAAGGATATGACGGTATCTCTGGGGCTGTGATTGTAGCCTGTTGCTTAATCCTGTTTTTTAAATCTGTTATCTACATTAAAAAGAGAGCGCTATAGGTGTAAATAATGCTATGGGTGATGTTCAATATACCTTAAATAAAAACAATCACATTGTTGCGGTTAATCAGTCTTTTATTAATTTTGCCCGTGATAATGACTGGAACTTTGATAGCCAGGTGCTTATTAATAGCCCTTTGTCGCAATATATTGACGGTGAAGAAACCAAGCTATTAACCGAGTTATTGATTAGTCGCGTGCGGGCGAGTGGTTTGGGGGTAAGCTTGCCGTTTAGGTGTGACTCCGCTGATAAACGCCGTTATTTAACGATGACGATAACGCCTGTTACTAATGGTTTACTCAGTTTTAATAATTGTTTGACCAAGCAGGAGCCTAGAGGGCGTATTGATTTTTTGAAAGACCATCGGCTTGATGCTGGCCACCCTGACATGATCTGTATGTGCAGTTGGTGTAATCAGTTTAAGATGTCTAGTAAGTTGTGGGTCGAAGTTGAAGAGGCGATTGATAGGCTGTATTTGTTTTCAAATCGTTATAAAGGCCATCGTATTAGCCATGGTCTTTGCCCAGAGTGCAAGGATGTGATGTTGAAGTCTGCAGGAGGGGAATAAATGCGTTTACTGGTAGTGGAAGATGATGGTGTGTTGCGGCAGGTGATGGCTGAAAAGCTTATGTATGAGGGTTATGAGGTTGTTACCGCTGTGGATGGTGAGGATGCGATACGGCAAATAGCTAAGCAGTACTTTGATTGCGTGCTAACCGATATCTTCATGCCGAATAGGGATGGCTATGAAGTTATTCAGGCTTTAACTAATTCCGGCTTGGCAACTAAAATTATTGCAATTAGCGGCATGCCGGAAACAACGGATATGGGCAAAGACTGTCTTAAAATTGCCACTATTTTAGGGGCACATTCGGTGATAAGAAAGCCTTTTGACTTTGTTGACTTATTACAAACGGTCAAAGATCTGGTAGCCGGCGCAAGCTTATACAAGCGTATCTAAGCAGCTGCGCTCAAAGGGCGTAATCTCACTGATGCGCTGCTCACGAACTTTATTAGCCCATTCCGCATCGGCAATCAGCGCGCGGCCCACCGCAATAAAATCAAAATCTTGATTATTTAGGCCATCCCCCAACTGCTGTACGTTCGACACCTTCGATAAATGACGTTCCTCGGGCTGGCTCCATAGCTCCCAGCCAAACTCGGTATCTAAACCCACGCTACCTACCGCTATTACCGGTTTGCCGCTGAGTTTCTTCACCCAGGCCGCTAGGGTCAACGGTGAGTCGGTAAAAGCCGGCTGCCAAAAGCGGCGGGTGCTGACGTGGAAGATATCCACCCCGGCCTCGGCCAAGTGATTCACAATAATCGACAGCTCATCGGGGTTGCTGGCGATAGTCGCTTTATAGTCCTGCTGCTTCCACTGAGAAAAACGAAACACGATGGGGAAGTCTTTACTGACCACTGCCCGTATTGCGCTAACCACCTCGCAGCCAAAGCGCAGCCGGTTTTCTAAAGAGCCGCCATATTGGTCGTTGCGTTGATTCATTTCGGCCCAAAAGAATTGATCGATTAAATAGCCGTGGGCTGCGTGTATCTCTATGCCGTCAAAGCCCATTTTTTCGGCTTGTAGGGCAGCCTTTACATAGGCGGCGATAACCTCGTCTATGTTTTGCTGGCTCATGGCCTTTACTTTGAGTTGGCCGTCTTTACCGCGTTGCTCCATAGGGCCGTAACCCGGGGCGCTGGGGTTGGGACCAGCAGCGCCGGGGCGTCTCACCGCGCCCACATGCCATAGTTGCGGGATGATTTTGCCGCCAGCTTGATGCACGGCCGCAAGCACTTTGGCCCAGCCCGCTAGGGCATCGTCACCATAAAAACGCGGCATATTATCGGGGTAGGCGCTGGCACCTTCGTGCTCTATAAAGGTGCCCTCGGTGATGATTAAGCTGACGCCACCTTCCACCCGACGGCGGTAGTACTCCGCCACCTGCGGGCCGGGTACGCCGCCTTGGCAATACTCCCGCGACATGGGTGACATAACTATGCGGTTGGGCAGTTCGCCAGTGCCAAAGCTAACCGGTGAAAACAGGGCGTGTAGGGTGCTGTCAGTCATAGCGGTTCTCAAGCAGGGCTTATAATGGCGGGCGAAAACTGTGCCGCATTCTATCCTAGTTTGCGGCCATAAAAAAAACCGAGCGTTAAGCTCGGTTGCTGTTTTGTGTCAGCGCGTTAGTGTTGCAACTCGTGCTTAAACGATTTGGTTTAACGCCTGCTCTAGTCTAGCGGTGGTGCCGGTTATGTCGTTAAGCTTATCCAAGCCAAATAAACCTATGCGAAAGGTTGAGTAATCGGCAGGTTCATCGCATTGCAGCGGTACCCCGGCGGCAATTTGCACGCCTATGTCGGCAAACTTTTTACCGTTTTGAATGAGACTGTCATCGGTGTAGCAGACAATAACGCCAGGGGCTTGAAAGCCCGGCGCGGCGACGCTTTTAAAGCCTTTGCTGTGCAGTAAACCACAGACACTGTCGGCCAAGGCAAATTGTTGCTGGCGTACCTTATCAAAGCCCAGCTGTTCGGTTTCTTGCATAATCTCATGAAAGCGCACCAGCGAGTCGGTAGGTAGGGTGGCGTGATAGGCATGGCCGCCATTTTCATAGGCGTTCATAATCTCTTTCCACTTTTTCAGGTCACAGGCAAAGCTGCTGCTGGTGGTGTTTTCGATTTTTTCTAGGGCGCGGTCGCTCATCATCACTAGACCGCTGCAAGGTGAGGCGCTCCAGCCTTTTTGCGGCGCGCTAATCAATAGGTCAACACCGGTGGCTTGCATATCTACCCAGGCGCAGCCCGAGGCTATGCAGTCTAAGACCATTAAACCGCCCACTTCATGGGTGGCGGCGGCCATTTGCTGTATATAGTCATCGGGTAAAATGATGCCTGAGGAGGTTTCCACGTGGGGGGCAAACACCACCGCTGGTTTGTCGGCTTTAATGGCGGCGACTACTTCTGCTATGGGGCAGGGCGCGAAGGCCGCTTGTGGGCCGTCTTCTATAGTGCGCGCCTTCATTACCGTGGTGGCTGAAGGAATGTTGCCCATCTCTAAAATTTGGGTCCAGCGGAAGCTAAACCAGCCATTGCGCACGACTAGGCATTTTTCATTATTAGCGAACTGTCTGGCGACAGCTTCCATGCCATAGGTGCCACCACCGGGTATTAGTGCTACGCCTTGGGCCTTATAAACCTTTTTTAAAGTGGTTGAAATGTCGCGCATTACCGCTTGGAATTTTTGTGACATATGATTGAGCGAACGGTCGGTAAATACGACTGAAAACTCTTGCATACCGCCTGGGTCGACGGCCGGTGTTGAATGGGTCATAAGCTAACTCTTGTTATTAATGAGGTGAATTAGTAGGGGGTTATATACTTAGCCATAGTAGCATTCAGCAATGCTAGCCACACCTTAGCGCGGGAAACACTGTTGTGACAATAGCCGCAAGGTATTAGGGCCGTACTGCTGTCGAGGCCGTTCTTAAATGGCGATTTAGCCCTAGACTTTCACGAGCCTGAGTACAGGCTCTTACTGTAGTTAAATGTCTTTATATTCGCAAAAAGGGTCGTAACTGCTACAGTAATTATGTTATTTATCAATAATATAGTGGCCGGCCTGGCGGCTGTACTGTTTTTATAGGAGTAGGTGTATTGACTTTGTTTAGTGACTATTTTAGCCCGTTGAGGGCTTGGTCTCACTGTGGCTGACAGTGATGCTGAGAATGAGCCGCGCGCGCCTCACCGTACTAAGCTGCAGGGCAAGCAAACCGATAGTAAACTCGCCAACCTGTTTAGGCAGCTGGCGCTGTCTTTTCTGTGGGTATCCATTGGCTTTATGGTCATTATTACCGCTTTATTGTGGCACTTTGCCGATACGGTTGATAAAGAAAAAGTTCAGCACTCCATCACCTCCACCGAGAGCCAGTTGCGGCGTGTGGGTAAAACCTTGGCTGTGCAAACTAAGGATTCTGCCTGGTGGTCACATAGCATAGAAAACATACTGGTGAATAAAAGCGAGGAGTGGCTGGAGATTAACTTTCGAGACTACCTAGCTGATAGCTACGGTTTGGCGGGAGTGTTAGTACTAGAGGAAAATTATCAGCCTGTATATGCAGAGCGCTATGGCAAAGAAGTATCCGCTGATGATTATCTGGGTTTTGATGCTCAGGCCTTACAGCTGCTAATCAATCAAACACAGGCCTCACCACTGATAGAGCCTATACCCTATAGTGGTTTTATTATCCGCGGTGCTGAGCTGTATTGGGTGGCCGCATGCGCTATGAGCAATGAAGACCCTCAACAGGTTTTAGCTCCGGATAGTCTGCGCCCCAGTTTATTATTTATACGTAGTTTTAATGATTCTCGCAGTGAAATCGCCGAGGAAATTGGCCTATTAGATATGCAGTGGTCAGCAAGCGCCAGCGATAAGCCGAATTACGTGTCGTTGCCTATAGAGGATAACCACGGTAACACTCTCGGTTATATTTCTTGGACCTTGGATCTTCCCGGCAGGGGTCTGCTGTTGCAATCCCTTAAATGGGCTTCGCCATTATTTTTATGTGCTGTGATACTGGCTGGCTTTATGCTGCGGCGTTTTCGTGCTACTTCTATGAAAGTAGAAAATATGACGATTGAGGCTGCGTTGCTAAAAAACAGCCAGCAATATTTTCAGTCCATGGCTGATGATGCGCCGGTATTAATGTGGGAAACCAATCACAAGGCTCACATTGTTTATGCTAATAAACGTTTTAAAAGTCTATTGGGGCGAACGCTTAATAAGGATAAGGTGCTGAGCTTATATGATTTAGTGGCCGAGCGTGATCGTGAAGTAATGCGGGCCTTTTTTGAAAACAGCAAAGTTGATAACGACCCTAAAGGCCATGAGTTTAGAGTGCTGGACTATAAAGGTGATATCAACTGGTTGTTTGTAGTCTGCGCCAGGCAGCATCGCAGCACAGATAGCGAACCGCGTTATATTTTTAGTGCCAGCGATGTTACTGAACGTAAAGCGGTGGAGCAAGAGTCTTGGTACCGGGCTAATTATGATGAATTAACCCAATTGCCTAACCGCAGTTTATTTCAAAACCGCCTAGCCCAAGGTTTGAAAACCAGCGCCCGCAATCAAAGCAGTTGCGCGTTGATGTTTATCGACTTAGATAACTTTAAAAATATTAATGACTCTCTGGGTCATAGTGCTGGCGACCACGTGTTGCAAGAAGCGGCTAAACGGATACGCGATAGCATAAGAGAAACAGATACCGCCGCACGTTTGGGGGGCGATGAGTTTGTATTGCTGCTACTAGCCGAAACCGGCAGCCCTTTATTTGATCAAGTCGCTAATCGGGTATTAAAAGAATTAGCTAAGCCTTTTGCGCTGGAACATGGCGAGGTCTATTTGTCGGGTAGCATAGGCATAGCTATGTACCCAGAGGACGGCGATAGCGACGAAACCTTAATGATGAATGCTGATACCGCGATGTATCATGCTAAGCGTGCAGGTCGCAACCAGCTCAGCTATTACGCGCCAGTTATGAACGCCAAGTTAAAGGCTGCACTGCAAATGGAAGTGGACTTGCGCAAGGCCATTAATGAGCGGGAATTGTTTTTGGTGTATCAGCCTATATTTAATGTAAAACATCAAGCTATGGTGGGGGTGGAGGCCTTAGTGCGCTGGCGCAGAGCCGATGGCTCACTGGTTTTTCCTGACGACTTTATCCCCTTGGCCGAGCAAACTGGTTTAATCGTTCCCTTGGGTGGCTATGTACTAGAAGGGGCCTGTCAGCAATTGCAGCAATGGCATCAGCAGGGCTTGGACTTATCTATGTCTATTAATGTCTCTCCGGCGCAACTGCGTGAAGAGGATTTTTTAACGCATTTAAGTGCTTGTTTACAGCGCTACGCTTTAGACCCGAAAAAAATACAGTTGGAGTTGACCGAGCAGATTTTTATAGAAAGTACTGAGCAAATAATACATACCTTAGATACTCTTTCCGATTTAGGTGTGCATCTGGCAATAGATGATTTTGGCACTGGTTATTCATCGTTAAGTTATTTACAAAAAATGTCTGTGGATGTGTTGAAGATTGATAAAAGCTTTATGGACTTAGTGCTAGAAGAAACAGAAAGTGCGATGTTGGTTAAGGCCATGATAGCTATGGCCCATAGCCTGAATTTAACCGTAGTAGCAGAAGGTGTGGAGACTCAGGAGCAGCAAGACTTTTTGGTGGCGGAGGGCTGTGAGCGCGGCCAGGGCTATTTTTATGGCCGGCCAGTAGCACCGGAGCAACTAGCCCCTTATTTTAGTGATTATGTGCTGAGTTAAAGGCTGCGCATAACCCTGCATGTAAAGCTTATAGTGCATCCGGCAAACTGGCCAGCATGGACTGTAGTGCGGCTTTTAAGCGCTGCTTGCGTAACTCTGCACTTAGCGTGGGCTCTATGTATATTTCTACCTCGCCGCGCCAGGCGGTTTTGCCGTTGGGTTTGTTAATAATTAATAATAAGCTGCCTCTTTGTTCTGCATTATTGTCACTGCCTAGGCCGGCATCTATGCCGTAATGTTGCTGCAAATTATTATTTTGGGCTCGGTGACTATAAGTGACTATGCCTTGTAAATAGTAATCGCCATCATCATTGTCGTTTTGTATATGATAGCCTTTACTACTTAATTGCTGGTTAAGCTCTTGTTGTATCAACTCGGTTTGCTGCGTGGGCGGTGTGTCTTGGCCGGCATCCATGACCTTGAGATCCCCTTGCCAGGTGAATATATCACCGCTGCGGGGTTTAAAATTGCTGCTGGCTTTGCTAACGGTAGTAATGGTGTGGCGCTTAAAAGCGGGGGCCGTTGTGGTGGTGGTGCTTTGGCAGGCACTTAGTAGTGCTAGCAGTGGCAGGGCTAGGATAAATACTGAGGCTAAAGATTGGCGCTTGCGTATACTCTTCATAATAATAGACGTTAACTTAGGGTTGTTAGTGGGGCTGCTAGTTGCAGACCTTAGTTGTAGTTTATAAGTCTAGCCGATTCACTGTTGTTGACAATAGTTACGAGCCAGCTTTTTTAACAGCAGCACTGAGTTGCTTGAGGATATAGCACCTTCATGCGTCTCTCTTAGGTATAAAAACAATAATGCACTTAGTGCATAGCAAAGGTTAAAGGCGTTAATCATGTTAAAAACTTGGCCTAGGTTACTGTGCATATGGGTAATGTTCTTGGGGTTGTCGGCCTGCGGTGGCGGTGAAAGCAATGTTAGTAAGGGTAATAGAGAGGGCATTTTACATTTTGGTAATGGCACCGAGCCGCAAGAGTTAGACCCCCACGTGGTAACTGGAGTACCGGAGCATCATATAATAACGGCCTTATTAGAGGGGCTGATTAGTAAAAACCCCAAAACCTTAGAACCTGAGCCTGCGGTAGCCGAGAGCTGGACAGTTAGTGACGATGCGAAGGTCTATACCTTTCAGCTACGCGCTACGGCGCGCTGGTCTAATGGTGAACCGATGACCGCAGAAGACTTTGTCTGGTCTTGGCAGCGGGCTTTGTTGCCCGAGCTGGGTAATCAATATGCTTATATGTATTTTCCTATAGTCAATGCCGAGGCCTTTGCCAATGGTGAGCTTAGCGATTTCTCACAGGTGGGTGTTAAGGCTATAGCGCCGTTAACGCTACAAGTGACCTTAAATAATCCTACACCGTTTTTTCTACAGCTACTCGATCATTACGCTATGTACCCCGTGCATAGAGCCACTATAGAAAAGTTTGGTGAGCCGGGTGAAGCGGGTACACAGTGGACTAGGGCTGGAAATTTTATTGGCAATGGCCCCTTTGTGTTGCAGCAATGGGATTTAAACAAAGTACTAAAGGTAACAAAGAATCCACTTTACTGGGACGCCAATACGGTTAAGTTAAACGGTATTTATTTTTATCCCACCGAAAATATCACCACCGAAGAACGCATGTTTAGAGTAAGCCAGCTGCACTATACCAACGATGTGCCCACCGAAAAAATTGCTATTTACCAGCGAGATAAACCCCAGCAAATTAGAGTGTCGCCTTATTTAGGTACGTACTTTTATAGGCTGAATACAGGCTTGCCACATTTAAGTGATGTGCGGGTGCGCAAGGCTCTAGCTATGAGTATTGATAGGGATGCCATTGTTAACAGCATCTTAAAGGCTGGGCAATTACCTGCTTATAGTATCACCCCGCCTAATACCTTGGGTTATACCGCCGCCAGCGATTTACGTTACGATCCCGAGGCCGCCCGTGCCTTGCTAGCCGCGGCCGGTTACGGTAATGGTGTGGGCTTTCCGGTAACTGAAATTATTTACAATACCAGCGAACAGCACCGTCAGGTGGCAGTAGCGATACAGCAAATGTGGAAGCAAGTATTAAATATAGATATACGTCTACATAACCAAGATTGGAAAGTGTATTTAGATAGCGTTAGCAGTGGCAACTATCAAATAGCCAGAGCTTCATGGATAGGTGACTATGTAGACCCCAATAGTTTTTTGGATATGTGGCTAACTGATGGCGGTAATAACCGCACCGGCTGGTCTAGTAAAAGCTATGATGAGCTGGTGCAAACGATAGCGCCCAGTGCTAAAACGCGCCAGCAGCGTTATGCCGCCTTACAGCAAGCTGAAAGCTTATTATTGGATGCTATGCCTATAATCCCCATCTATACCTATGTGAGTAAGCATTTAATACATCCCAGTGTTAAAGGGATAAGCAGTAACTTATTAGACACTCCCTATTATAAATACATTTATTTACAGCCAGAAACGCAATTATCTGTGACGCCATAGGTTCATCATGCTGAAATTTATTAGTGGTCGATTATTACAAGCCATACCGGTTTTGTTTATTGTCATTACCGCCACTTTTTTTCTAATACACTCCGCCCCCGGCGGCCCTTTTAGTAATGACAGGGCAGTGCCGCCGCAGGTGCTTAAAGCCTTAAACGCGCGTTACAACTTAGATCAGCCAATATGGCAGCAGTACGTGGGTTACTTGGGTGATTTAGCGCAGGGGGATTTTGGTCCGTCTTACAAATATCCCGGCCGCTCAGTTAATGAAATGATTTTTGGTAGCCTGTCGACTACCGCTGAGTTAGGTTTTTACGCCTTGTTGGTCGCTGTGCTTATAGGTGTGTTGGTGGGGGTGCTGGCCGCCTTAAAGCCTAATACTCCGCAAGATTATGTGCCTATGAGCATCGCCATGGCCGGTATATGTATGCCCTCTTTTTTATTGGGGCCGCTATTAGTTTTAGTGTTTGGCATTTATTTGGAGTGGCTACCCATTTCGGGTTGGGGTGATATGCCCGGCGATAAAATTTTACCCGCGATCACCTTGGGCTCCAGTTATGCCGCCTATATCGCCAGGCTTAGCCGTGCCGGTATGTTAGAGGTGATGACGCAGGATTATATACGCACCGCCCGCGCAAAAGGTTTGCCGGAACATATCGTGGTGCTTAAGCATGCCCTGCGCGGTGGCCTAATGCCAGTAGTGGCATTTTTAGGGCCGGCCTTTGCCGGCTTGTTAGGAGGTTCCTTTGTAGTGGAAACTATTTTTCAAATACCGGGCTTGGGCCGCTTCTATGTGCAAGCTGCTTTCAATCGTGACTACACCATGATTTTGGGAACAACTATTTTCTTTTCGGTGAGCATTGTGCTGTTTAATTTACTGTCGGATGTTTTAGCCACCTGGTTAAACCCCAAGCTGCGTCATCAGGGGCAGGGAGATAAACCATGAGCGAGGCTGTTGAAGTTTATAGTCATTCCGAGCAAGGTACTTCTCTTTGGCAAGATGCATGGCATAGGTTACGTCAAAATAAATTGGCGTTGTCAGGCTTAATTATTTTACTACTTGAAATTATTATCGCCTTGCTCACCCCTTGGCTGGCGCCTTATGGCTACGAGCAACAAAATTTGGCTTTGGGCGCGGTGCCGCCCTCTCTAGAGCACTGGTTGGGTACCGACACCTTGGGCCGTGATCTGCTGACCCGTATTATGTACGGTGGCCGAGTTTCTTTAACGGTAGGTTTTATTGCCACCGCTGTGGCCTTACTGATAGGTGTGGTTTATGGCGCTGTGGCGGGTTATTTAGGCGGCCGAGTTGATGCGGTGATGATGCGCGTAGTCGATATTTTATATGCACTGCCCTTTATGATTTTTATTATTTTGCTGATGGTTATTTTCGGCCAAAACATATTGCTGTTGTTTCTAGCCATAGGTGCGGTGGAGTGGCTCACCATGGCGCGGATAGTGCGCGGCCAGGTGCAGTCTTTGCGCCAGCAAGAATACATAGAGGCGGCCATCTCTATAGGGCTGGCCCCGTGGACCATCATACGTCGCCATATTATTCCCAATACCTTGGGGCCGGTAATTGTGTACACCACGCTCACCATTCCTAGTGTAATGCTGCTGGAAGCCTTTTTAAGCTTCTTGGGTTTGGGCATACAACCGCCGCAAAGCTCCTGGGGTTTATTAATTTCTTACGGCGTAGAAACCATGGAGGAATTCCCCTGGCTATTGATTTACCCAGGGCTGACCTTATCCATCACTTTATTTGCGTTAAATTTCTTGGGGGATGGTTTGCGTGATGCTTTGGATCCTCGGGCAAGTAAAGATTGATAGGGACAGTCGCTAGTTTGTAGTCGCTAGTCTCTAGTAAAAGAAGAAAAATGATGGTGGATAAATAATTGGAAGTGTTATGGCGTTGCTAGAGGTTGCCAATTTAACGGTTAGGTTTCACACCCGTAATGGTGTGGTGAATGCGGTTAATAATATTAGCTTTACTATAGCTAAGGGTGAAACCTTGGCCATAGTGGGGGAGTCGGGTTCGGGTAAGTCAGTATGTTGTTATAGTTTGTTAAATTTAATTCCTCAGCCGCCGGGGCGTATAGAAAGCGGCAGTGCCTTATTTGAGGGGCTGGATTTATTAAGTATGAGCGAGGCGCAGTTACGTAAAATTCGCGGCAGCGATATCGCCATGATTTTTCAAGACCCTATGACCAGCCTCAATCCGTTTTTAACCGTAGGCGAGCAATTAATAGAACCCTTGGTTTATCACCGTGCCTACAGCCGTAAAGAAGCTAGCCAGCGCGCCTTGGCGGTATTAGATGAGGTGGGTATTAACAACCCCGGTATGGCCTACCAGCAATATCCCCATCAGTTTTCCGGTGGCATGCGCCAGCGGGTGATGATAGCCATGGCGCTGATTACCGAACCGAAATTACTAATAGCCGATGAGCCTACTACCGCCTTGGATGTCACCATACAGGCGCAAATTTTAAAACTGATTGCGGAGTTGCAGCAGCGCCACAATATTGCGCTGTTATTTATTAGCCATGATTTGGCAGTGGTGTCTGATATTGCCGATAAAGTGTTGGTGATGTACCAGGGTGATGAGGTAGAGCAGGGTAGCCGCGATGCCGTTTTTAAACACAGCCAACAGGCCTACACACAAAAACTATTGGCCGCCATACCATCCGGTGCAAAAATCGCTGTAGAGTCTAAAGGCGATAATCCGTTGCTCAAGGTTAGCGGTTTGAAAACCTATTTTTTCAGCCAGTCTGGCTCGCTGTTTAAACGCAAGCAACATATTAACAAAGCGGTTGATGATGTTAGCTTCACGGTTAATCGTGGTGAAATTGTCGGCTTGGTGGGGGAGTCGGGTTCGGGTAAATCTACCGTGGGTCGATCGCTGCTGCAATTATTGCCGGTCACCGCAGGGTCTATTAATTTTGATGGCACTGAATTAGTAGGCTTGCCGGCCAAAGCTTTAAAAAGTATGCGCCGGCGTATGCAAATGATTTTTCAAGATCCCTATGCCTCGCTCAATCCGCGCATGACGGTGTTTGATACCCTGGCCGAGCCCTTGCTGTTACATGGCTTGGCCCATAGCCGTGATGTGCACGAGCAGGTGTTGCAGTTATTAGATGATGTGGGCTTGGCTAGAAACAGCCTGCGTAAATATCCCCATGAGTTTTCCGGCGGCCAGCGTCAGCGTATAGCCATAGGCCGTGCCATTGCTACTAAGCCTGAATTGATCATCGCCGACGAGCCGGTGTCGGCTTTGGATGTAACCATACAGGCGCAAATACTAGAGCTGATATTAGAGCTAGTCAAAAAGCATAATTTAACCATGCTGTTTATTTCCCACGATTTATCGGTAGTGCGCAGTTTGTGTGATCACGTGTTGGTGATGAATCAGGGCCGTGTCGTCGAGCAAGGTGATACTGAGAGCCTCTATGGGCAACCACAGCATCCCTATACCCAGCGTTTGCTGTCAGCCATACCCTTGCTTCAATAAACCTACATTGTAATAAGCGAATTGTTATGAATAATAAAATCAGTCGTCATTTAACGGTGTTGTTGCTTGCTGTTGTCTTGGTAGCCTGTGGCGATAAAAAATCGGAACAGCCCGATAACAGCAAACTGCTACGTGGCAATGAGGCTACGCTAAGTGGCGACTATGCGGCACTGCGCAAGCAGCAAATACTAGCTGTGGATTATCAGCTATCAGTGGTACTAGATAAGCAAAGTCCGGATTTCTCTGGCCAGGTGCTTATCAACTTCGAGTTGGCCGCAAGCAATCGCGAGCCCATTACTGTGGATTTTAATCAGGGCCAAGTATTAGCAATAAGCGTTAATGGCCGCACCGCGCAATGGCACTATAATAATTACTTTATTAGTCTAGCCCCCGAGTTGTTTAAAGCGGGTAAAAATACCCTAGCAATAGAGTATCAACATGCCTATGGCAGCGAAGGCTTAGGTCTGCATCGTTTTCAAGACCCAGAAAATAATGAGGTGTATTTATACACCGACTTTGAGCCCTATGAGGCCAATAAACTCTTCCCCCATTTTGATCAGCCCAATCTCAAGGCTAGTTATGTGCTAGATGTAGTGGCGCCCAGCCAGTGGCAGGTAGTGTCGGTAATGCGCGAGAACAGCGTTAGCGAAGATGCGACGGCTAGCACCCGCCACTGGCACTTCCCTGCCAGTGCTAAAATATCCTCCTATGTCTTTGCCTTGCATGCGGGGCCATACCACGTATGGGAAGCTAAGGCTGGTGATATACCTCTGCGCTTATTCGCCAGAAATTCGCTGGCTCCCTATGTTAAAACCGACGATTGGTTTCACTTTACCCAGCAAAGCTTTGCCTTTTTCAACGACTATTTTGATTTCCCTTATCCCTTTTATAAATACGATCAGATTATTGTGCCGGACTTTAATTCCGGCGCTATGGAAAACGTAGGCGCGGTAACCTTTAGCGAGGCCTATGTTAGCCGCGGTGAAAAATCTAGCGCCCAGCGCTTAAGCTTGGCCAATGTGATTGCCCATGAAATGGCCCATATGTGGTTTGGCAACTTAGTGACTATGGATTGGTGGAATGGCTTATGGCTAAACGAAAGCTTTGCGACCTATATGGCCAACCTGCAATTAGAGCAGGCCAGCGATTTTGAAAACACCTGGGATAGTTTTTATTTCACCACCAAGTTGTGGGCATACGATACCGACCAGCAGGTGACTACTCATGCTATAGAATTGCCGGTGGCCACCACTGACGATGCTTTTACTAACTTCGACGGCATTACCTACGGCAAAGGGGCCTCGGTATTAAAGCAGTTATCCCATTATTTGGGGGCGCAACAATTTCGCGCAGGGGTGAGGCAGTATTTAAAAGCACATGCTTATCAAAACACTACGCTGGCGGATTTTATGAGCGCCTTAGCGCAGGCGGCCGATAAAAACTTGGATGATTGGCAGCAGCAATGGCTGTATCAAACCGGCTTAAATACCGTAGAGCTGGCCTTTAGTTGTGAGCAGGGCAAGGTCACTACTATGGCGCTATTACAAACCGCGCCCAGCGATTGGCCCACCCTGCGCCAACAGCGCGTGCAAGTAGGCCTGTATCAGTTACAGGGCGAGGCCATGCAGTTACAAGATCTTATGGCGGTGACCTATAGTGGTAGCAGAACTGAGCTACCACAGGCGCTAGGGCAAGCCTGCCCCATGCTGGCCTATCCCAATGTGGGTGACTGGGGTTATGTGGCGGTGCGTTTGGATGCACGCTCTTTGCAAACCCTAAAGCAGCATATCAATGATTTTGAGTCTGCCGGTATGCGCATGATGTTGTGGCAGAATATGTGGCAGAGTGTGCGTGAGGCTGAGTTAGCGCTAACGGATTATATAGATTTTGCGCTGGCGAATATTGCTGGCGAGCGCGATCTTAATACCACTAGGTTGGTGGGGGATTCTTTATTGCAGGCCTACGATTATCTGCAGCGCCTGTCACATCAAGCCACTATCACTAAAGATTTACAGCTAGCGCTAAGCCAACGGGCGGCGGCGATAGAAAACATGGCTTGGCAGCAATTAAGCCATGTAGAGCCGGGCAGCGACTTGCAAAAGCAGTGGTTTACCCTCGCCCTTAACACCAGCCACAGCCCTGCAGTTTTGAAAAAAGCGCGGGCTTTATTATTAGGCCATAGTGTTATTGAGGGCATATCTATAGACCAAGATAGGCGTTGGCAGTTAGTGGGGCTGTTAAACCAATATCTGTATGCGGATTATCAACAGCTGCTTAATGCCGAGGTACATCGCGACAGCTCAGACTTAGGCGCAAAAATGGCTATCTATGCTGAGGCCGTGCGGCCCTTGCCAGAGGCTAAGGCAAAATGGTTTCAGCATATTACGGCCAGCTTGTTAGATGATAGCGCTAGTAAAAAATACAAGCTATCGGATTTACGTTATGCCATGCAGGGTTTATTCCCTGCCGAGCAAAATGCGTTTATGCAGTCTTATAATGCCACTATTTTGGCTATGGTTAGCGACCTTAACGAGCGGGCCAGCCCGCAAGCGCTAAGCAGCTTTGTGGGTAACTTAATGCCCGCGGCCTGCAACCCGCAAAGTGTAAAGTTGTTACAACAAGCGGTGCAGGATTTTAAGGATTATCAACCGGTGGTGAGCAAGGCGTTTAAGATAGGCCTGCAAGAAGACCAGCGCTGTGTGGCTATTGTTAAGCGGCTACAACCCTAGATTAACTCGCGCGCCGTTTACTAGAGGCGCTGCGAGTTTTAGCACTACGAGCTTTAGTACTATGCTTAGTGGTTTTTTTGCTAAAAGGTTTGCGCTGGCTTTTAACCCCGCGCAAGGAACTGAGTGTGCAGCTTTGGCTGTGGGCTATCAGTTGCACTAAGGTTTGGCTGAGCGGCTGCATAAAACTTTGGTAGCTTTGCTCATGTAAGCTGATGGCGTTGAGTTGCATTTCCCAGCGGGCAGTCATGTCGGCTAGCCTAGCGGTATCGGGCAGGCTGTTGATTAAGGCGGTGCCGGCATCGCTGGCGCGTATGGTTTTACCTTGGCGCAATAAAAATTCCCGTTTAAATAATAATTCGATTATGCCGGCGCGGGTGGCTTCGGTGCCTAGGCCGTCGGTTTCTTTTAATATTTTCTTTAACGCTGGGTCTTGCACATGGCGGGCTATGCCGGTCATGGCGGCTAACAGGCTGGCGTCGTCAAAGGGTTTGGGCGGCGTGGTTTGTTTTTCTACGCACAGGCCTTGTAGGCACAGCAGTTGTTCGCCCTTGCTAACCTTGGGTAGTGAGTGGTTAAGAGCAGTGCTTTTTTCTTTCTCCTTGCTTTGCTCTGTTGCAAATAAAGCCTTCCAACCTGCCACCAAGCTTTGCTTGGCTTTGGCAATAAAACTACCACCGGCGATTTGCAGCTGTATTTCGCTATCGCTGTATTCATGGGGCGGGTAAAACTGGGCGATGTATTGTGTGGCTACCAACTCATAAAGTTTGCGCTCTTGTGGGTTTAGCGAGCTAAGCTGGGCGCGCTTTTCGGTGGGGATAATGGCGTGGTGGGCTTGCACTTTGCTGTCGTTCCAAGCTTTGCTTTTGAGTTGTGGCTGGGCCTGATCTACCGCTGTTTTCAAGTTCTCGCTATTGCTGGCGATAGCGGCTAATACTGCCGGCCCTTGTTGAAAGTGCTGGGCGGGTAGGTAGCGATTGTCGGACCTAGGGTAGGTGAGTAGTTTGTGGCGCTCATACAAACTCTGGCAGCTATCCAACACTTGTTGCGCGCTTAAGCCATAGCGTTGGGCGGCATCAATTTGTAAGGCGGATAAATTATAGGGCAGCGGCGCGGCCTGTTTTTTACGGCTGTTGCGGCTGGCGGTGACCTCGGCGGGCTGGCCGCTAATACTAGCCACCACATGCTCGGCTAATTTTTTTGATAGCACCCGGCCTTCTTCATCTTGATAGCTCTGGCAGGCCTCGCTGGGCTGCCATTTGGCGATAAAGGTTTCGCCCTTAGGCGTTTCTATAGTGGCCAGCACTTGGTAAAACGCCTTACTGGTGAAATGGGCAATGTCTTGATCGCGTTGTACCACTAAGCCTAATAGCGGGGTTTGCACGCGCCCCACCGAGAGCAGGCCGTCATAGCCCACTTTGCGTCCTTGCAGGGTGTAGGCGCGGGTCATATTAATGCCGTATAACCAATCGGCGCGGCTGCGGGCCAAGGCCGACGCCGATAGCGAGCGAAACTCAGTATTGGGACGCAGTTGGCTTAGCGCTTGTTTTACCGCGGGTGTGTTTAAATCGCTAATCAGGCAGCGCTGTATGCTGTCGCGTTTGCTACCCGCTACTTTAAAGTGATGGATGACTTGGTCTACTAATAGCTGCCCTTCGCGGTCGGGGTCGCCGGCGTGGACTAACTGCTTGGCCTGTTTAATCAGTTTGCCCAGTACTGCCAGCTGCTTTTTGGTGCTGGCCTTGGCCTGTAGCTGCCACTGGCTGGGGTTGATGGGTAGGTGCTCCACGCGCCATTGCTTGTAGGCGGGGTCATAGGCTTCGGGTGGACTTTGCTCTAGTAAATGGCCTATGCACCAGCTTACGCAGTCACCGTTACCCACATATATACAGCCCTCGGCCTTTTTGTGGGGCTTGGGCAGGGCGTCGGCTATGGCGCGGCCTAGGCTAGGTTTTTCGGCTATGTACAAAATCATAAAGGGCAGATTACTGTATGTTTAACCAGTTGTCTATGTGCTGTGCTAGCTGTTGTATAAGATATGGCCTAGCGGCTATTCCACGCGGGGTTTATTACGACTACACTAAGACGAAATTCTAATTAAAAAAGCAGGAAGCATGTTTCGAGTTGCGGTAGTCAATGCTAAAGGTGGTGCAGGTAAAACCACCGTAGCGACAAATTTGGCGAGTTATTATTGCTCGCAGCAGTTAAAAACGGCTATTGTGGACTACGATAGCCAAGGCTCTAGCACCTTTTGGGTTAGCCGCCGCCCGGAAAAATCCCACCCTATACAAATTATCCCCGCCTACAAGCAACCCAAGCATGTCACTGCTAATTGGTTTATACGCCCCGAGCGCGATACCCAGCGGGTGATTGTTGATACCCCTTCGGGCATGGATGTGATTCAGTTTAGAAATATTTTAATGGAGTGTGATGCGTTGTTAATTCCGGTATTGCCCTCTGCCATTGATATACATGCGGTGGCGCGCTTTATTGCTGAGTTGCTATTGCAGGGCAAGTTTAAGCGGGAAGATGGCCGTATAGCTGTAGTGGCTAACCGCGCCAGAAAAAACACCTTGGTGTATCAGCGCTTAGAGATTTTTTTAAATTCTTTGGGTATCCCTTTTATCGCCACGCTGCGTGATACCCAGCAGTATATTAAAGCCAATGAAGAGGGTAAGGGTATATTTGATATGCCGGCCTCGGCGGTGGCAAAAGATTTGGCCAGCTGGCAGCCCTTACTAACCTGGTTACAGCAGCGTAGTGGTGAGGCCGATGGCTAGCGGAAACTGTTATCAAAGTACTAGCTATTGAAGTAACAGCTTCTGCTTGCTAATGGGTGGACATTATTTAGCTGGAAAAGTTAGCTGGGAACGTTAACGGGGGAAGGTTTTAACCGCTGCCAGTAAGCGTCGGCAAGTGACTTGGCCTACCAGTTTGCCGTTTTCGACGACGGGGCGACGACGGTGGCTTTTTAATAGCATGTCTTGGGCTACATCGACGATATCATCATGGGGGCTGGCGGTGATAATCTTGTCGCTATACATATAGTTGCTCACAGCACCTACGCCACTTTCATTATAAGTGGCGCTAAGTACACCTCTTAAACAATCCATTTCTGAGAGCACGCCGAGTAGGTGATTGTGCTCGTCTACTACGCACAAGCCTGAGACTTTGTGCTCAATAATTAATTCCATCGCATCTAATAGATTAGCATCAGGTTTAACTGTCATGGGGTTAGGATTCATATAATCCCGTAAGTCTATCGATTTCAGCATAAGGGCTGCCTCTTGTTATTGGTCTGAGCCTGGTGGTTAGTTAGCTACAGTATAGACCTTAAATAAGCCATTAGGGGCTGTGGTACGGTGCCTAATAATAAAATAATGATTATTAGGCCGGTACTTAAGCTGTTGATATGCCAACCTTTAGCCGTTGCTGCCAGCGTGTAAGTTGGGCTGCTGCGTTTAGTCATATAAAAAATAACCCGCAAGTAATAATAAATACCTATGGCGCTACCCAAGATTAATGCGGCGATTAAGCCCCAGTGGTAGCCGCTAATGGCGGCGCTAAAAATATAAAACTTGGCGACAAAGCCCGCGGTTAAAGGTATACCAGCCAGTGACAATAAGGCGACTAACATCAGCCCCGCTAGCAGAGGCTGCTGCCAAAACAGGCCGCTGACATCATCCAATAACACGTTTTCGCGCTTGTGTTGCTGTGCCGAAATTAGCGCCAGCAAACCAAAGGCCGCCAGAGTGGTGGCGGTATAGGCGATTAAATAATAGCTGGCGGCCTCTATGGCCAGCGCACGATTAGCGCTGCTGCCACAAACCACCAGAATAATAAGCAGATAGCCCATATGGGCAATAGAGGAGTAAGCCAGCATGCGCTTGATATTGTCTTGTTGTAAGGCCAGCACATTACCTACCAACATGCTCAATACTGCTACTAAGGCTAGGCAGTTGAGCAGCATATTATAGCGATACAGTTTGGCCTCTATAAACAAACGCAGTAGTAGGATAAAGATAGCCGCCTTGGCCACCGAGGCTAAAAAGCCGGTGATCGGTGAGGGTGCACCCTGATAAACATCGGGGGTCCACATATGAAAAGGCACCAGCGATAATTTAAAGCCCAGCCCCGCCAAAATTAATGCCATGGCGACTAAGAGCATAATATTGCCCGAGGGTTGGTAGGCTAGCTGTACGCCCAAATCATTAAAGCCCAAGCTGCCGGTGATGGCATAGAGCAAGGCAAAACCAAATAGCAGGGTGGCTGAGGCGGCGCCTGACAGCACTAAATATTTACTGGCGGCTTCCAGTGGCAATATGCTTTTGTCGGGGTAGGCGATCAAGGCATACAGCGCTACGGAAAGCAGTTCCATGCCCAGTAATAAGGAGGCTAGATGTTCGGCATAGGCCAACACACAAGCACCTAGCGTGCTTAACATAAGCAGTAAATAATACTCCTCGGGTTGGTCGCCGCGCTGCTTCATATAATCTATGGATAATACGGTGGTGACCAAGCCCGCTAAGCAAAACACCGCGCTAAACAGTAAGGATAGTTTATCGGCCACTAACAAGGGGGTAACTAATCTAGGGCTAAACTCGGCAGCGGGTATACAGGATAGCGCGGCCAAGGTGAATACCAATAGGGTGAGGGTACTGCTCAATTGCACATTGCGGATAAAGGCAATTTGCAGCATCAATAGGATAGCACCGCTGCTTAATACCAACAGTGGCAGTAGGGCTTGAAAATCGGCAGTGCTCATAGGTTAACCTCGGCGATGACAGGGCTGAGCGGAACCAGCTGTTGTAGGCTGTCGATAACCGGCTGGGCTAAATCCAATACCGGTTGTGGATATAGGCCCAGCCACAATAGCGCCAGCATCATGGCCGCCATGGTAACCATTTCGCGGCCACCAAAATCCTGTAAATCCTTGCTGACTTTTGTGGCGACTTGGGTTTTACCTTGAAAGGTTTGCTGCATCATCCACAGTGAATACACCGCGGCGGTAATGAGGCCTAAGGTGGCGATGGCTGTCATCACGGGGCTTACCGCAAACAAGCCTACTAAAATTAAAAACTCGGCAACAAAGTTACCTAGCCCGGGCAAGCCCAAAGACGCCACCGCAAAAAATAAGGCGCAGGCGCCCATGCGCGGCATGAAGTACCACAGGCCTCCCATCCTAAACATATCGCGGGTGTGCAAGCGCTGTTGCAAGGCACCGGCCATCATAAACAAGGCAGCGGTGCTGACGCCGTGGGCCAGCATTTGCATCACCGCCCCCTGCATAGCCAAGCTATTCCATGCGTATAAACCCAGCAATACAAAACCCATATGGCTGACGCTGCTATAGGCCACTAGACGCTTAAAGTCGCTTTGGGCAAAGGCTAATATGGCCCCGTAGATCACGCCTGCCGCACCTAGGCTCATGGCGATGGGGGCAAATTGCATAGAGGCTTCAGGGAATAGAGGAATACAAAAACGCATTAAACCGTAGGCACCGGTTTTTAATAAAATACCTGCCAGCAATACACTGCCGGCAGTGGGTGCTTGGGTGTGAGCATCGGGTAGCCAGGTGTGTACCGGAAAGGCGGGCAGCTTCACCACAAAGGCAATAAAAAATCCTAGCATTAAACAGTAGGCGAGGGTGCTATCCAGTGGCAGTGCCAGCAAATCAAAGTAACTGAAGCTATAGTGGCCGTTGTGTACATAGCCCTGCCACGCCAAGGTGATAATCGATAGCAACATTAATAGGCCGGACACTTGCGTAAAGATAAAAAACTTCATTGCCGCATAGGCTTTGTTTTCATGGCCCCAAATGGCAATCAGTAAATACATGGGGATGAGCATCACTTCCCAAAACAAAAAGAATAGCAGCATATCCATGGCTAAAAACACGCCGCATACACCGGCTAGGGTCCACAGTATGTTGGCTTGAAATAGGCCGGGTTTAAAATCAATTTCTGTCCACGAGGCGGCCACGGCTACCAGGCCTAATAATAAAGTAAGCACCACTAGCAATAGGCTGAGGCCATCCATCGCCAGATCAAAGCTAATACCAAAACGGGGTATCCAGCTCAGCTGAAAATGGATTAGCCAGCTGCTGGCATCAGTCGCGTCAGGTACCACGCTAAAGCTATCGGTAGGTAGCGCATGTAAGCTGTTAATGAGTTGCAGTAATGCGAGGACAATGGTGATTAAAGAAATGCTGCGCGGCAGGTCGGCATGCCAGCGTTCGGACTGCCAGGCGACAACGCCACCCGCGAGCAAAATCCCCAATAGCAGGGCTAAACTCATGACAAGCTCCTCAACATAATTAACACCAAAATAACCAAGCCAAACACCATGGAGGTGGCATACCAGCGCAACTCACCACTTTGTGATTTACTGCATTGGGTATTACACCATTGCATAAGGGTGACTATGGCGCGGTAGAAATAGTCTATAGGTTCATTGCGCCACAGCTTGCTTACCACTTGATAAGGGCATACCCATAACATTTGATAGAGGGAATCAATACGCCAGCCACTAAAGAAAAAGTTTTGTAAGGATTTACCTAAGCTAGATTGAGTAAAGCCAGCGATAGAAACCTGTTTTCCTAAAAACAAAACATAGGCTATGAATAAGCCGACTAAGGGCGTGGCTATAGAAATAATTTCTACACTGTGATTAATCTCGCCGTGGCTGTGAGCTGGAAATACCTGGTTCAAGGGCAGTACAAACCAACCGCCGATTAGCGACAGCAAACACAGCAGCCCCAAAGGTAGGGCCATTTTCCAACCCGGCTGCTTATTGGGTTTGCTGTGTGCTTCACCAAAAAACACTACAAACACTAAGCGAAAACTGTAGATGGCGGTGAGCAGTGCGCCCAGTACGCCGCCAGCCCATAACCAAGGGCCTATGCTGGGCACCGCCCAGGCCGATAATAAGATGGCGTCTTTGCTGTAAAAGCCAGAGGTAAAAGGCAGAGCTGCCAATGCCGAGGAGCCTATCAAGAAGCTCCAAAATACGATGGGTAGACGTGTGCGCAGGCCACCCATTTTAAAAATATTATGCTCGTGATGCAGGCAGTGTATTACCGCACCGGCCGCTAAAAATAATAAGGCTTTAAAAAAGGCGTGGGTCATTAAGTGAAAAATACCGGCGCTAAAGGCGCTTACGCCTAAGGCTAAAAACATATAACCGATTTGGCTAATGGTGGAGTAGGCCAAGATGCGTTTGATGTCGTGTTGCGCCAAAGCGGTAAAGGCGGCAATTAATAAAGTGGCCAAACCTATCCAAGCAACCACCTCTAAAGTTCCAGGGGCTAATAAAAATAAACTGTAGTGACGAGCAATTAAGTACACCCCGGCGGTTACCATGGTGGCGGCATGGATTAAGGCGCTAACCGGCGTGGGGCCGGCCATGGCATCGGGCAGCCAGGTATGTAGCGGCAGCTGTGCCGATTTACCGACCGCGCCACCCAATAATAAGGCGGTGGCTATGGTGGGGATAAGGTCGCCAGGTTGCCATTTGCTATCGGCGGCCAGCAACAGTGCTTGTATATCCAGCGTGCCCAGTTCGGTAAATAATAAAAACAAACCCAGCGCCATGGCGGCATCACCCACTCTAGTGACCACAAAGGCTTTACGAGCAGCTTTACCATTGTTGGGGTCGCGGTACCAAAAGCCCACTAGTAAATAGGAGCATACCCCCACCCCTTCCCAGCCTAGGTACAACAATAATAAATTGTCGGCCATGACCAGTAACAACATGGCGGCGACAAATAAATTCATATAGGCAAAGTAACGTGAGTAGGAGCTGTCATCGTCCATAAACTCCAGCGAGTATAAATGGATTAAAAACCCTACGCCGGTAATCACCGACATCATCACTATGGTTAAACCGTCTATATAAAAGGCGATGCCGGGTGAGAAGCTGCCCACACTCATCCATGTCCACAACGTGGTTTGCATCACCTCGCCGCTAGCTAAAAACTGCTGCGCCACCATGGCCACAGTCACCGCCGATAGGGCGATGGAACCGGCGCCTAATGCGCAGATTATTTTTTTAGGTAGCTGCCCTGCAGTCACCATTAAGAGTATGGCGCTTAATAAAGGCCAGAAGGGAATCAACCATAAGTAATGGGTGGCGACCATGGTTATCCTCGCATCCGGTTAGCGGCGTCCATATCCAGCGTTTTAAAACGGCGCTGAATCTGTAATACCAAACCCAGCCCCACCGCCACTTCGGCAGCGGCGACACTGAGTATTAATAAGAAAATAATTTGGCCATCGGCCTGTGCCCATTTGGCACCGGCGGCAACAAAGGCTAAGGCGGCAGCGTTAAGCATGACCTCTAAGGACATCAACATAAAAATAATATTGCGGCGCAGCATTAAACCCAGCAGGCCAAAGCTAAACATAAACGAGGCAACAATGAGCACATGTTCTAGGGGGATCTGTAAGCCGTTCATGGCTGTGCCTCCCTTTCTTGTAGTTCTTCTTCAATCTCGGTGCGCGCTAAAAAGCGGCGGCCCAAATGATAGGCGCCCACTAAACCGGCCAGTAGCAGCATCGACGCAATTTCTACCGCCAACACATAGGGGCCAAACAGTTTTAGCGCTACCGCTTTTGGGCTCACCATAGTGCCACTGAGTGCGGCGCTGTGATGTTGTAGCGCGACTAACATTTCACCAAATAATAAGGCGGCTAAGATGCCGGGCACTATCCAGTGGCGGGGTTGTAACCATTGCCGTTCATTGGCGACACCGCTGGCACCCAAGTTGAGCATCATAATGACAAAAATAAACAGCACCATAATGGCACCGGCATACACCAACACTTCTAAGGCGGCGGCAAAGGGTGCGCCCAATAAAAAGAAAATTACCGCCACGGCCAATAGCGACACAATTAAATAAATTAAGGCGTGGGTGGCATTGGCGCGGCTTAACGCCAGCACAGTGGCTGCCAGCGCGATAACAGAGGCGAGATAAAATAAGCTTTCCATCATGGCAGTAAACTCTTTACGTCTATGGGCTGGGCTTCGTTTTGCGCCTGGCCTTTGTCTTTACCGGTAATGGCTAGGCCGGATACGCGGTAAAAATTGTAATCGTGATATTTACCGGGGCCGTCTATTTGCAAATGCTCTTTTTCGTACACCATGTTTTGCCTATCGTACTCACACATTTCAAAGTCAGGGGTGAGTTGTATGGCGTTAGTGGGGCAGGCCTCTTCACACATACCACACATAATGCAGCGCGAAAAATTGATACGGAAAAACTCTGGATACCAGCGGCCATCTTCACGGGTGCCCTGTTGTAAGGCTATGCAGTCGACGGGGCAGGCTACCGCGCAGAGGTTGCAGGCCACGCAGCGCTCGTCGCCATCGGGGTCGTTGGTGAGTACTATGCGGCCGCGGTAGCGCGGCGCTAAATATGGTTTTTGTTCGGGGTATTGCACGGTTTCAGCCGGGGTAAAGCTATGCTGCAAGATGGTCCAGATGGTGGTGAGTTGGCTGCGCAAAGATTTCAACATGGTCTAGCCCTCCATCATTAGCACAACAGCGCCAGTGACTAATAGGTTGAGTAAGGCCAGTGGCAGCATGTACTTCCAGCCCAGTGACATCAGTTGGTCGTAGCGGGGGCGAGGTATGGCGCAGCGCAGCAAAATAAAAAAACAAATAACGGCAAAAACTTTCAGAAAAAACCACACTACCGGCGGCAGCCAAGGCCCCAGCCAGCCACCAAAAAATAGGGTGACTATCATGCAGCTAATCAACATTAAGCCTAGGTATTCACCCAACATAAACATGGCGAATTTCATGCCGCCGTATTCGGTGTGAAAACCGGCGGTGAGTTCGTGCTCGGCTTCGGGTAAGTCAAAGGGCAGCCTGTGGCTTTCGGCTATGCCGGCAATTAAAAATACATACAGGCCTAAAAACTGTGGGATAAAAAACCACAGGTCTTTTTGGGCGTTGACGATATCGAGTAGGCTGAAGCTGCCGCTGAGCATCACCACGCCCATTAGTGATAGCCCCATAAACACTTCGTAGCTCACCATTTGCGCGGCGCTTCTTAAGCCGCCTAGCAGCGCGTATTTATTATTGGAGGCCAGCCCGCCCAGCAGAACGCTGTATACCGCCAGTGAGGTCATGGCCAAGAAAAACAATAAACCGATATTGAGATCGATGATGTATAGATCGGGGCTAAAGGGCACGACTGCAAAGCCCAGCAGCATGGCGACGACGATGGCGGTGGGGGCAAAGACAAACACCACCTTATCGGCAAAGGGTGGCACCCAATCATCTTTGGTGAGCAGCTTGAGCATATCGGCCAAGACTTGCAGCACACCGAAGGGGCCTAAGCGATTGGGGCCTAGCCGGTCTTGCCATATGCCTAACAAGCGCCGTTCAAACCAGGTGAGAAAAGCTGCGCCGCCAACAGCGCCGCCTATAAGAATGAGGCCGAAGGCTATAGTTCCTAATTCAGACATGGGCACCTCCATCGGAGGCAATCACATCGGCCTGTTTTGGCCTTTGCCAGTCGCTGGCTTTTTGTAAGCGTACGCTGCTGCCTAAGGTTAAGTTAAAGCTGCCGTTAATACCTACGCTGTAGGCGGCACAGCCTTGCACTATGGTTTCGTTAATCACCACGCGCAGTGTCGCCAAATCATCTCCTACCGTTAAGCCGTCGCCGTTTTGTACTTGTAGTAGCTGAGCATCGGCGGGGTTAATTTCTAGGCTGGCATCGCTGAGTAGCTCGCTGAGGTTTTCGCTATAGCTACTGAGTTCATCGCTGCCAAAAATACGCAGACGCGGCACTAACAACCATTGTCCGGCTTGGGCTTGGAAAGGCGCGGGTATATCTGCTGCTGCCTGTTGCGGGGCTGGGTTAGCGCCTTTGAGCAAACGCTTACCGGCGGTGCCGCCTTTTAATGGCCCGCCCACTTCGATTTGAAATTTGTGTAGCGATTGGTTGGAGTTCCACCCCGGCGACCACACAAAGGGCAGTAACGAGCCGGGTTGATTGCGATTGAGGCCTTCCATGGTATAGGCCAGCGATGATTCGTTATCTTCGGTTTGTTTGGGTTCGTGCACCGATATATTGGCACGCATAGCGGTGCGGCCGCTGCTGCGCTGGGTTTGCCTAGGCACTTTCACCCCTGCGTTGCGGTAAAAGTGATCGGGGGCGGCCAAGGTAATGCCCTGTAAGCTGGGGTTGGCCAGCGAGCAGGCTAGGGTAATATCGTCAAAGTGGTGGATATCGGCTACTGCAGCGTGGCCCATTTCTTTTAAGCAGGCCAATAACCAAGCCCAGCTGGCGCGGCGTTCGCTCTGGCATTCAGATACCGGGAAGTAGCGCTGGGCGCGGCCTTCCAAGCTGACTATGGTCCCTTCGCTTTCGGTAAAACTGGCCGCAGGCAGCGCCAGCTGGCTGGCTGATAGGGTGGGGTTATCCAAACTGTCGAGTACGATAAGTGTGGTGACGCTCTGTAGTAATTTGTTGACCACGGCGGCAGGCGCACGGCGAAAAAGGTCGTTTTCTAAGATGATAAGGGTATCAATTTTATAGGCGCCCTCGGCCAGTGCCTCTATGCAAGGGGCTTCGCTATGGCTGAGCATAGCCTGGCCCAAGCTGTTGGCCTCGGGCAGGGTGAGGCATAGCATGCTGTTGCTAGGTTTTTCATCTTCGCTCTGGCGCAGGGCTAGGGCATCGGCGATGGCGGCGGCGGCTTGCATAATGGCGGCATTGCCACAGCTGCTGCCGGCTATGACTAAGGGGCGCTGCGCAGCCATTAAGGCCTCGGCTATGCTGCTGGCTTCGGCATGTTGTGGATCGGCCTTGCCATTAATCTGTGCGGCTACCGCAAATCCCAGGCGGGCAATATCGTCCGGTGCTAGCCGGTAGAGCTGCTCGGCTATGTCATCTAAACGGGTGTCGGCGACGGCGGCAATAAATAGGGGGCTGAGTTGATCTTGGGCGAGGTTGCGCACGGCGGCATCTTGCCAAGGTTGTAGTTTTAATTCGGTGGCTAAGGCATAGGATTTGTTGCGTACACTTTGGCGCAGCGCCAGCGCTATACGCGGAGCGCTGTGGGTGAGGTCTTCGCCCAAGATAAAGATGGCATCGGCTGCCTCCATATCTTTGATGCTAGCTATATGGGCGGCGGTTTTTTGTTGCAGGTTTAGGGCTAGCTGCGCCAGGGCTTGTTCTTGGGCGCTAAAGCCGGGGCTGAAGTGCTGTTCGCCTACTAAGGTTTTTAATAAGAAGTTGGCTTCTAGCGAGGCGCGGGGTGAGCCTATGGCAGCGACGTTATTGTCCCCCTGACAGGCTTCAATTAGTTGATGTAGGGCGTGGTGGGGATCGATGATATTGTAGCGGCCGCGCTCGTCCCGCAGCCCAGGGTTGTTTATGCGTTTATCGCTGTTTACAAACTTAGCGCCGAAGCGGCCGCGGTCACAGAGAAAGTAACCATTCACTTCGTCGTTGTAGCGGTTGTGTATACGCTTGAGTTTGCCATAGCGCTCGCCGGGCAAAGTGTTACAGCCTACCGCGCAGCTGGTGCATACCGAGGGGGCAGATTGTAAATCCCATTTACGAGTGTAATCGTTGACTAGGCTCTTATCGGTGAACACGCCGGTGGGGCAGACTTCCACCAAATTGCCGGCGAATTCGCTCTCTAATATGCCCTCTTGATGGCGGCCAAAGTAGACATGATCGTGGGTCGCCATGGCGGCTAAATCTTTACCACCGGCGTAATTATTGTAATAGCGGGTGCAGCGGTAGCAGGTAATACAGCGGTTCATTTCGTGGTGTATTAGCGGCCCTAAATATTGATTGCGGTGGGTATTCTTTTTGCCGCGGTAGTGTCTGTCGCGGTGGCCTGTCATGACCGTCATATCTTGCAGATGGCATTCGCCGCCTTCGGCGCATACCGGGCAATCGTGGGGGTGGTTGAGCATTAAGGATTCCACGATAGTTTTTCTAAACTCGGATGCCTTATCGCCATTAAGTGAAAAAATTGCGCCCTCGCTGACTTGCGTCATGCAGCCCATCACGATGCGGCCGCGAGAACCTTCTAGATAGTCCTCGGCGTTTTGATATTGCACTACCGCGCACTGGCGGCAGGCGCCTATAGAGCCCATATCGGGGTGCCAGCAAAAATAGGGTAAATCCAAGCCTAGGCTGAGGCAGGCTTGCAGCAGGTTGTCGCCTTCCTTAACTGTGTATTGTTGCTGGTCTATGGTGATGACAGGCATTAGCTTGCAACTCCCTGGCCCAGTTCGTTGTGGCCCTCGTGGTGGCTGTCAGTATTTCCATGCTTGCCCTGATGACAATTCGGGCAGTGGCCGTTGTTGAGGTGGCGTTCAAAATCTTCGCGAAAATATTTAATGCCGCTGGCCAGTGGTTCCATGGCGCCGGGAGCTAGGGCGCAGTGGGTATTGCCCATGGCACCGATAAAACCGATTTGTCTGGCCAAGGTGTTCATGTCTTCGGCGGTGCCGCGGCCTTGTTGTATGTCGTCTAGCACCTGTGCTGACCAAGGCAGGCCATCGCGGCAGGGGGTGCAAAAACCGCAGGACTCCTGCGCAAAAAACTCCACCAAGTTTTTAACAAAACCCACCGCGCAGGTTTTGTCGTCTAGCACTATCATGGTGCCTGTGCCCATGCGGCTGCCAGCCTTGCCTATGGTGTCGTAGTCCATGGCTAGGTCTAAATGCTCGGGGGTGAGAAAGTCGGTGGAGCCGCCGCCGGGTAAAAAACCGCGTAATTCATAGCCCTCTTCCATGCCGCCAGCCAGTTCGAAAATATCACGTATGGGGGTGCCTATGGGCAGCTCCCAGCAACCTGGGTTTTTAACGCGGCCGCTAATGCCGTAGAGCTTAGTGCCGGCATCGCTGCCTATACCTAGGTTTTGAAACCACTCGGCACCGTGTTGCACGATGTGGTGTATGTTGCAAAGGGTTTCTACGTTGTTGACGATAGTGGGGCGGCCCCATAAACCACTGACTTGTGGGAAGGGCGGCTTGGCTCTGGGGTTGGCGCGTTTACCTTCTAGGGAATTAATCAATGCGGTTTCTTCGCCGCAAATATAACGGCCGGCACTGGCGTGTACCTGCAGTTGAAAATTAAAACCGCTGCCTAAAATGTTATCGCCTAAGTAGCCCTTGGTATGGCAGTCGGCTATGGCCTCGCGCAGTAGTCGTGCTGCTAATACATATTCGGAGCGTATAAAAATATATCCGATGTCGGCTTGTAAGGTGTAGGCCGAGATAATCATGCCTTCAATTAATTGGTGGGGGTCGCACTCTAATAGCCAGCGGTCTTTAAACGCGCCCGGTTCCATTTCATCGGCATTGCAGACTAAATATTTGTGGCCGCTGTCGGTATCGTCCATGGGCACAAAGCTCCACTTCATACCGGTGGGAAAGCCCGCGCCGCCACGGCCGCGCAGGTTGGAGTCTTTAATACTTTGCAGGCAGTCAGCGGGGCTGCGTTTGCCTAAGGTGCTGTGCAGGCTTTGGTAGCCGCTATTAGCTTCGTAGTCGGCCATAGTCGTAGGCCTTTTATCGTCGCGTATGTTTTGCGTTAGCGGCCGGGTGGGTGCTTGGCTGGGGGGATTACTCATAGTTGCGCCTGCTCCCGGGTTCTAAAAATTTCGCTTAGTTCGCTGCGATCTATATTTTCGTATAACTCGTCGCCTACCATCATTACTGGTGCCTTATCGCAGGCCCCTAAGCAGGTGACGGGCAAAAAGGTGTAGGCATTGTCGGCGGTGGTTTCGCCCAATCCTACGCCTAAGTGTTGGCTGATTTGTTCGCGTATTTTGTCGTAACCTTTAATCCAGCAGGTGACGCTATTGCATAGCAATATCACTTGTTCGCCTACTGGCTGACGAAAAATTAAATTATAAAAAGTGGCTATGCCGTCTAGCTCTGCGGCGGACATGTCTAGGTGTTTGGCGATGGTTTGTAGGCTTTCATCGGATACCCAGCCTCTATAGCCCTGCACTATTTTTAGAGCGTCTATAGCTACCGCCGCTTTGTAGGGGGCGTGCGCGATTTCTTTGTCTATGTCGGCCAATTCGGCATCGCTTAAGCTGCTTATCATCTGGCTACTCATCATTTGCTTATCTATCCGTTTACCTATCTGTTTCTTGCCTTTTTACTCGCCCGCTTATTTAGTTATCTGCTTAGTCATCTATCCACATCGGCCATCACAAAATCGATGCTGGCGATTATGGCTATCATGTCGGCAATCATTAAGCCGTTGCTGATTAAAGGAATTTGTTGCAGCGCCGGGAACGAGGGCGTGCGTATGCGGGTGCGATAAGATTGCGTGCCGCCATCGCTAACCAGATGGTAGTTGTTAATGCCCTTGGTGGCTTCTATGGGGAAGGAGGATTCACCCGCTGGCATCACCGGCCCCCAGCTGACATTTAAAAAGTGATGGATAAGCGTTTCTATATCTTGCAGGGTGCGTTCTTTCGGTGGCGGCGTGGTGAGCTTGTGTTCGCTTTTGTAGGGGCCTTCGGGCATGTTGTCCATGCACTGGCGGATAATGTGCAGGCTTTGCCGTATCTCTTCTATGCGCACTACCGCGCGGTCGTAGCAGTCGCCGTTGTGGGCGATGGGCACTTCAAATTCGAATTGATCGTAGCCGCCGTAGGGGCGGTCGCGGCGCAGGTCAAAATCAAAGCCTGTTGCCCGTAAGCTGGCGCCAGTAATGCCCCAGTCCATGGCCTCTTGGGTGTTGTAAGCCCCCACGCCCTGGGTGCGCTGTTTGAGGATGCTATTGTCCATGGCCATTTTTTGGTAGTGATCTAGCCGCGCGGGCATGGCGTCGATAAACTCGCGCACCATTTTTTCCCAGCCCTTGGGTAGGTCTTGGGCGACGCCACCTATGCGAAACCAAGCGGGGTGCATGCGGCCGCCTGTAACCGCTTCGACTATGCCTAGCAGGCGTTCGCGGTCGGCAAACATGTAAAACACCGGTGACATCTGGCCCACGTCTTGGGCAAAGGTGCCGTAAAATACTAAGTGGCTGGAGATGCGAAACAACTCCGACATCATAATGCGTATGACCTTGGCGCGATCGGGTACTTCAATGTCCGCCAGCTGCTCTACGGCCATCACATAGGCCAAGTTATTCATCACCCCGCCCAAGTAATCGATGCGATCGGTATAGGGGATAAACGAATGCCAGGTTTGGCGCTCGGCCATTTTTTCGGCGCCGCGGTGGTGATAGCCTATGTCGGGTACCGAGTCGACCACCACTTCGCCATCTAGCTGTAGAGCAATGCGAAAAACACCGTGCACCGAGGGGTGGTTGGGGCCCAGGTTGAGAAACATAAACTCGGTGTCGTCGGTGGTTCTTTGCATGCCCCAATCTTCGGGTTTAAACAGCAGTGCTTCTTGTTCTTGCTGTTGTTTTTCGTCGTCTAGGCTAAAGGGTTCCATTTCGGTGGCGCGGGCGGGGTGGTCTTTTCTGAGGGCGTGGCCCTGCCAAGTAGGAGGTAATAAAATGCGCCGTAAATTGGGGTGGCCGCTAAACTCTATGCCGTACATATCCCAAGCTTCGCGTTCATACCAATTGGCATTGGGGTAAACGCTGACCGCCGAGGGTACGGCAATTTCGTCTAGGCTAACGGCGGTTTTGATACGGATTTCTGCTACCGGCCTAAACGCCATTAGGTGATACACCACAGTGAAATCTTTGGCGGCTTCGGGCTTGTGCTCGCGCAGGCGTTCATCGATGCCGAATAAATCCAGCAACATGGGGAATTGTTTTTTCAGGTGTATCAATACGTCTAGGAGTTTTGCACGCTCTACCCATAGCGTGGGCATATTGTCTGCGGTAGCTTGCGGCATAAACGAATCTGCGCCAAAGCGGGCATAGAGCTCGCCAACGGTATCGTTGTTATTCAGTGCTTCAGCGTTAAGCATAGTGCTCCCGATCATTATTGATGTGTTGCTAGCGTTGCTGTTTTACGGGTACGGCTTACTTTATAAAATTCTCTACTTTGCTTGTTACTCTGCCCTAGTGACGGTCATTCTCGCGTAGGCGGGAATCTATTTTTGTTAGTGTCACTGACGCTCACTCTCACTTGCATGGGAGTGACGAACAATAATCTCTTCTAAACGTCATCCGGGCTGCGCAGTATGGTGGCCCGGTTTCTCTCTTCTTGTAAGGTATCTCTTTGCGATGGCATTTTGGGTTTAACCACCGTTTGGTCGCCCGCCACCCAGCTTAAGGGGCGGCGCTCTTTGCCTATGGATTCTTGCAACATGGTGAGGCCTTGCATGAGTGCCTCGGGGCGTGGGGGACAGCCGGGTACGTAAACATCCACGGGGATAAATTTATCGACCCCTTGCACCACACTGTAGATGTCGTACATGCCGCCGGAGTTGGCGCAGGAGCCCATGGAAATAATCCAGCGCGGCTCTAATAATTGGTCGTAAAGGTGTTGCACTACCGGTGCCATTTTTCTAAACACGGTGCCGGATATCACCATTAAATCGGCCTGCCTAGGGGTGGCTCGTATAACTTCTGAGCCAAAGCGGGCGATATCGTGGCGGCTGGTAAAGGAGGTGGCCATTTCTACATAGCAGCAAGAAAGGCCAAAGTTAAAAGGCCACAGTGAGTGGGCGCGGCCCCAAGCGACTAGATCTTCTAGCTTGGCAAAGGCGACATTGCGTTTGACCTGCTCTTCTATGCTCTCATTAACGCTTTCATGAGTGCCCTCGAAAGCGCCGCCGGGTGAGCTGGCAATAAGATTATCGGGCTTGCTTAAATTCCACTCCATTAGTGTTTCCCTGATTGCGGTAAATGAGGTTGGGGTGCATGGGGGTGCGATGCGTTAGCTTGCTGTATGCCCGTTCTCGATTTAATGCCCCAGTCCAAGGCGCCGGAGCGTAGCTCGTAGACTAGGGCCACGGCTAAAACAAAAATAAACACGCTAATAGCAATGAAGCCTGCCCAGCTCAGCTCAAAAAAAGCCACGGCCCAGGCAAAAATAAACACGGTTTCTAAATCGAAAATCACAAAGAAGATGGCAATCAGATAAAACTCGGCTGACACATGAATTTGTGGGCTGCCCACCGACAGTACGCCAGACTCAAAGGGCATATTGGTGGCTTTGTTGCCGCGCCGCTGCCCTAAAATAAATGACAGCCCCAGCATAGTGGCTACCAGCAGCAAGACGGCAACGACGTAAACCAATAAAGGCCAGAGTGATTGCGTGGCTAAGTTCAAGGTGCAGCCCCCCCAAACAGTAAGGGATAGGAGAGCGTATACATAGCGAGAGGTTCGGCTAGGGCAAAGCAAGGGGGAAGGAGTGCGACAGATGATAGTGCACGTGGCAGTTTGCCTAGGGCTAACTGTCGGTAACATGGTGCTTGTGCTGTACAGTCTTGCATACGAGCTCCAGCTATCCCTAAGGGTTAAACATGGAGGTCACTTGCCCGAAAAACTAACCGCGTGGGTAAGAAATCGACCTGGTACTGCTACCACTTACAACTGAATAAACTTTAGCGAGGTTAAAAAGTAAACGCAAGGTTCTAAAAATAATAATTTATTTTGTATAAAAAGTGATCAGCGTGGTGATTAGTTTGGCCTAAGTTTGGGGGTGTAGGGTTAATATGTGTTTTGGTTTTACGGGCCGCTGGGTTAGGCTTTTAGTGATAAGGGCAATACCGAGTAGTAAAAATAGTGGCAACATAGTGAGGAAGAGATGAGTTTAATCAGTGCAGAAAACGCCATGGCGGTAATGGCGGCTTTATTTGTGATTGCTGGGCTGGGCTTTGTGGGCGAGAAAACCCGCGTGGGCGCACACTTAACCGGTGCGGTGATCGCGATAGTGACGGCTATAGCGGCGGCTAACCTGAATATTATTCCTCACAGCTCGCCGGCTTATGATTTTGTGTTTAGTTACTTTGTGCCAGTGTTAATCCCCCTATTTTTATTTAAGGCCGACTTAAAGCGATTGTTTTTCGAGACTACGCGCACCACCATGGCGTTTTTATTAGCCAGCGTGGGCACGGTGGCCGGGGTTACCCTAGCGGCGCTGTGCTTGGACTTAGGCAGTTTGGCCTCGCAGGCGCCGCTGGCCATAGCTGAGCGCGAAGCCGCTGTGGCTGGCCTGTTTGCCTCTACCTACATAGGCGGCTCGGTGAACTATGCGGCCCTAGGTGAGGTGACCGGTTTAAGCCAAGATGCCTCGTTTTTTTCGGCGGCCACTGCAGCAGATAATTTATTTAGTGCCGTGTACTTGGGTTTGTTGGCATTGTTGCCTGGCTGGCGTTGGTTGGCGCAAAAATACCCCGCGCATGATTATTCGGCGGGCAGTGTTGAGGTTGAGCATAGTGAGGGTATCAGTGCGATGTCCTTGGTGCTGGCGCTGGCTGCCGCTATGGTGATAGTGGTGGCGGCCGATGCTGCAGTTGCTTATTTAGGGGGCAGTGGTTGGCGCTATATGGTGATTACGGCGCTGTCTTTGGCGGTAGCCACACTCGCGCCGGGCTTGGTAAAGCATATGATAGGCAGTTTTGAGCTGGGGGTGGGGCTGTCTTTGGTATTTTTTGCCGCCATAGCGGCGGGAGCTGATGTGGTGGCCATGGTGCAGGTGGCGCCTTTGTTAATCTCCTTAGTGTTGATCCTGCTCAGCGTGCATTTTTTAGTGACCTTTACGGTTGGGCGCTGGCTGGGTTTGAGTATGCCGGAGTTAATTATCGCCTCTAATGCCGCTATTTTGGGGGCGACCACCGCGCCGGCCCTAGCGGCAGCCAAGGGCTGGAATAATTTAATTACCCCCGGCATTTTGGTGGGCGTGTTCGGTTATGCTCTCGGGACTTTTGTAGGTACGATTATTTTTAAATTTTGGGTATTTATTTTGTGAGTGAGGCTTTTTAAGTATGGCCTTGTGTACATAGTAAGGAGGTTTTTAGGTGAGTGAGTTATCAACATTGCATGGCTTTGTAACCGGCCGAGTGCAGGGCGTGTGGTTTAGGGCGTTTACCCAGCAACAAGCCTTAGCGGCGAATGTGAGTGGCTGGGCTAAAAATATCAGTGATGGCCGAGTGGAGTTTATGTTGTCGGGGGCCGCTGAAGATTTGTTGGTGGTGTGTAAGGCGCTGCATCAAGGCCCTGAACATGCCCGTGTTGATAGGGTGGATGTAGAAACCCTGGCCTATAAAGAACTGCAGGGTTTTCAAATTCTCTAAGTGCTGAGGGCGGCGTTTTCTACGCTGTTAATTTGATCTTTACCATTATTTTTAGAGACATATAAGGCTTCATCGGCCTTATGAAAAATTGTTTTGGCATCGGTGATGTCGGCGCTGTTATGGCATATGCCCATACTGATGGTGACATGAATAACCTCGCCGTTGGGCAGAGTAAAGTCTTTCTCGCGTACAGCTTGTAAGAGACGGCTTACTATCTCTTCACATTGTTTGGGTGGTATGCGCGGTAGTATAAATAAAAACTCTTCACCACCTATGCGGCCTACTACATCGGTCATTCGTAGGGTATCTAGGCTAAGCTTGGCTATGGCTTTAATAACGCTGTCGCCAGCGGGGTGGCCGTAGTTATCGTTAATCTGTTTAAAATTATCGATGTCGGCAATAATAATAGAAAATTGCTTGCCTTCTTTTTCGTTGCTGAGAATATTATTTAAATAATTAAAAATATAACGGCGATTATAGAGGCCGGTGAGTTCATCGCGTATAGATAGCTCAGAAATGCGCTTTAAGTTTTTATACAAGATATAGACAAAGGCAAGAATAATAAGCACTGTGAGGCTTAAACCTATTAACAGCATTTTTTGCAGTTTATTAACGCGCATTTGATTATTGGCGGTAAGCTGCTGTGTTTTTGCGTTTTCGGTAAGCAGTTTTATTTTTAAATCTTTCTGCTGGTTTTCCAGTGTGGCCTTGTAGGCAATCATTTTTTCTGAGTAGGTGGCCGAGTCTATACGTGATTTTTTCTCGCTGTAATCACTCAGTAATGCAAAGGCTAGGGGGTAGTTATTATTAGCTTGTGCCAGTTTAGCGGCGATAAGTAAGGTTTCAATTTGCCAGTTGGTGTCGGTTAAGTCGGGTAGCTGTGCAAAAATGTCAATGGCGGCATTGAGGGCGGTTTCCGCTTCGCTGAGCTGTTGTTGTTTGATATAGCACTTGGCCTGTAATTTATAGAGCTCGGCTTTGTAATCTTTTGGGCCTTCAGTGTTAACTGCTTTGTTTATAGCGGGCAGAGCTGCGTCGCAATTATTCATGGCGGCCAAGGTGGTGGCTATGCCGTAGTAGCCGTAAAACTTACTACCTTCGCGAGTGGTGTGGGCTAATAGTTGTTCATGTTGGCGAAAGTATTTGAGCGCTTCTTGATACTTTCCCCAGTAGCGATGGCTGGTGGCTATGCCAAAAATTGCGGAAGAGGTGTATTGCTGGTAGCCCAGTTGTTGGTAACCCGCTAAGGCTTTTTGGTAGTAGGCTATGGATTCCTCGTATTGGTTCATATAGCCATAGATTGCACCATAGATATCTTCTGCTAGGGCGGTAATAAAAATATCCCCTAGTTCTCGCGCCTCCATATGGGCAAGGTGATTGGTTTCGAGGGCGTCTTGAAAATTATCTTCTAGGGTGTAGCTGTAGGCGAGCTCAACTCTGGTGCGCAGCTCCAGATGTTTTAGATCTGCCGCCATAGCTTGAGCTATAGCGTTGGTGAAATGTGTTTTGGACTCTGCTAGCGCGCCATTGTTTTGTGCCAGCACACCTTGTAGCAATAATAACTGCACCTGAGCTTCGGCATTTTCTGTTTGTTTTATGACATTAGCTGCGGCGTTAAGCGAGATCTGCATATCGTCCAGTAGTACGATAATGCCCTGTGCTTCTGCTAGGCGTAACCAATACCATTGTTCAGCGTGGGGGTCTTGCTTGATGTCTGTGTTTTTGAGGGCGTTAAGCTGGGTTATAGCGGCTTCGGAATTAATATAGGCTTGCGCCTTCATGCCATAGAGCTCTGTTGCCAGTTCTGCATGACCGAGGGGCGCTAGCGCAATAAGCGCTGAGGCCAAGAAAAATTGCTTGATGCGCGCAGGCATGAGAATGCGAATAAGTTGTGAGGTCATTAATACGGCGGCTGCTAATCTAAATGATGGTCATTGTTATGCTTAGTATAGGAAGCATAGCATGTATTATCTGGCGATGGCTGCTGCTAACAAAGTGATGCGGGTTTGGCTCTGGGGGGAATAAATAGGTGCTTTGCCAAAACCTTGCGTATAATAAGACCTATATAGTGCCGATTCTGGCATATATTGAGAATAAAAGTGATTTAAACATGGCGAAACGCCCACCACAGAACGACCCTCACGCTGAGCGCGAGGCCAAGAAATACGATAATCCCATTCCCAGTCGCGAATATATTATTGAGCTGCTAGAGCAGGCCGATGCGCCACTCAACCGCAATCAGCTTAGCCGGCAATTGAATTTAGACGATTATGATGCCGCCGAAGCACTGCGCCGGCGCCTAAAAGCCATGGAGCGCGATGGCCAGTTAATGCGCAACCGCAAGGGCGCTTATTGCCTAGTGGCAAAAATGGACTTAGTCAAAGGCCGTATACAAGCACACCGCGACGGCTTTGGCTTTGTGATACCCGAAGACGGTAGTGACGATTTTTACCTGAATAGCCGCCAGATGAGCCAAGTATTCGATGGTGATATAGTGCTGTGCCGAGCCAATGGCGTAGACCAGCGCGGCCGTCGCGAAGGTACCATTGTTGAAGTGTTAGATCGTCACACCACGCAGCTAGTAGGCCGTTACGCCTATGAAAACGGTGCCGCTTTTGTGATACCTGACAATCCCCGTATGCAGCATGATGTTTTTATTGCTACCGATCAGCCTAGTGAGTTAAAACCCGAGCCTGGCCAGTACGTGGTGGTTGAAATTGTTACTCAACCCCAGTGGCGTGCGCGTCCCACCGGCAAGGTGGTAGAGGTGATGGGCGACCATATGGCGGCGGGTATGGAGATAGATGTTGCCATACGTTCCCACGATATTCCCCATGTGTGGCCTGAGTCGGTATTGGCTGAGGCGGCTACGCTAGCGGACGAACCCAACGAACAAGATAAGCAGGGCCGTATAGACTTACGCGATTTGCCCTTTGTTACTATCGATGGCGAAGATGCCAGAGACTTTGATGACGCCGTCTATTGTGAGGCTAACAAGTCTGGCGGCTGGCGTTTATGGGTGGCAATAGCCGATGTGTCGCACTATGTGCAGGTGGGGAGTGCCTTAGATAAAGAGGCGACTTTACGCAGCACCTCGGTCTATTTCCCCGAGCGCGTAGTGCCTATGCTGCCAGAAGCCTTGTCTAACGGTTTGTGCTCCTTAAAGCCAGAAGTTGATCGCCTGTGTATGGTTTGTGAAATGACCATTAGCGAAAAAGGCAAGCTGACCGACTATAGATTCTTTGAGGGGGTAATACACTCCCATGCGCGTTTAACCTATACCAAAGTGGGCGCCATGTTGGACTCAGAGCACGGCAAGCATGAAGAGCTGTGTGAGCGTTACTCGGCGGTATTGCCTCATGTGCAGCAATTGCATGGCTTGTATCACGCCCTGCGTGCACAGCGGCAGGTGCGCGGTGCCATCGATTTTGAAACGGTAGAGACGCGTATAGTTTTTGGTCCGGATAGAAAAATTGCCGATATCGTACCGGTGGTGCGCAACGATGCCCATAAGTTGATAGAGGAATGCATGCTCAGCGCCAATGTGGCGGCGGCTAGGTTCTTGGAAGAGCATAAGATTGATGCGCTATTTCGTGTCCATGAAGGGCCCACCGAGGAGCGGCTAAAATCTTTGCGTGAGTTCTTGGGTGAGCAGGGCATAGATCTGCCTGGTGGTGACGACCCTCGTCCTGGTGATTATCAAACCGTAATGGCGCAGATAGCGGGTCGCCCCGATGAGCAGCTAATCCAAACCATGTTGCTGCGTTCCCTGCGTCAGGCGGTGTACCAGCCGAAAAACGAAGGCCACTTTGGCTTAAATTACCCCGGTTATGCCCATTTCACCTCACCGATACGCCGTTACCCAGACTTATTGGTGCACCGGGCGATACGCTATATCGTGCGTTTACGGCCTGAGGCTGCCACCGTGCAGAGTGTTGCAGGCGTGGCCGCTATAGATCGTAAAACCATCTACCCCTATGACATGGCGGCGCTATTGGCATTGGGTGAGCAAACCTCCATGGCTGAGCGTCGTGCCGACGATGCTAGCCGCGACGTGGTGGCTTGGCTGAAATGTGAATACTTGCAAGACCGGGTGGGTGAGACTTTCACTGGCGTGGTTACGGCAGTTACCAGTTTTGGTTTATTTGTTGAGCTTAAAAATGTGTATGTAGAGGGCTTGGTGCATGTGAGTGCATTAGCTAGCGACTACTATCACTTTGATCAGGCTAAGCAGCGTTTAGTTGGCGAGCGTACCCGTACCACTTTTCAGCTAGGTAATGAGCTGCAGGTGAAGGTTTTGCGGGTTAATTTAGATGATAAGAAAATCGACTTAGAGTTGGTGGATGTGGCGACGGGTTCCAATAAGCGTAAGCGCTCGGCATCGGCGAGTAAAGCTGGAGCCAAGGGCAAGAAGCCGAGTAATGCGGGTAATAAACGGACTGCTGCCAAGGATGAGTCTGTTGCGCGTAAGCCTGCCAAAAAAGCTAGGCCGAAAAAACCCAGGAGAAAGCCGAAACAGTTTGAGGCTGAAGCTAAAGCTAAAACCGCTCCAATAGCACCAGTCAAAGCGGAAAAGAAATCCGCTAAGAGTATGGTGAAAGGTGTTATAGCTAGTATGAGAAAGCGGTTGGGCAAAAAAGACTAGTTCATCGTGCCGTTTTAGGTCGCAGTGTTAGGCAGGGCTTTTAGGGTAGCCTGCCTCGTTGCGCTCATCGCTTACTAGGGATTTTTTCATGCCCCAGTCTTCACTTAAAGTGCCGCCGGTGGTGGCATAGTCTAGTGGCGGAGTCAGGCTAGAGGGCTGCTCTGGTTGCTCTGTCTTACTGGTGCTGCCGTCGGCAGCTAGAGTTTTGATAGTGGTGTGTAATTGTTCGCCAGCGAGCAGTTGCGCGCCTGTGGCTAAGTGGCTGTGTACATCCTTATAGCTTTCGGTGAGCTGGTTAAGCAATTCGGCGGTGTGATTGAAGTGCTTGCTGACATCGGCCTGATAACTTTGCTGCTGCTGTTGCAGATCCAACACCTGTTTTTCTAATTCGACCTGGCGTTGGCTTTGGCCGCTCTTGCGTTGCGACAAGAAAATGCCAATAAAGGTACCGACAATAAGGCCGGCGAGGGTAATAGTGAGTACGACGCTGAGTGAATACACTTTGCTCTCCTAGGTTCTAGTTCTACGGTTATAAGCTGCATTTTAAGTATAACCGTGATTGGCGATTCGCGGTAACAAACTTATACCTCTGGTATGCATGGTTGCCACTGGCAGGGGATAGCTGTAGAGTTGCCGCCTCAAAAATCATGATGGTTAGCACTCCCTTTTTACTATGGCCGTACCCCTGTCCCCAAGAGAACGTTACCAGTTAGACCTGCAGAGGGATGACTTCTCCTATGATGCTGGCCAGGAGCAAGCGGTAGAGTTATTGCAGCAGTTGTATGAGCGCTTGTTGGTAGCTGAGAGCGCTGCTCAACCTACGGGCTTAAAAGCTAAGTTGCTGGCAGGGCTGGGTCGCCGCCAGCCCGCGTTGGAACCGGTTAAGGGCTTGTATTTTTGGGGCGGGGTAGGTCGCGGCAAAACCTATTTAATGGATGCTTTTTATGATGCATTGCCTTTTGATCGCAAAATGCGGGTGCACTTTCATCGTTTTATGCGTAGAGTGCACGCGGATTTAAAGGTCTTGCAAGGGGATAAAAATCCGTTGCAGCAGGTAGCCCGAGGCATTGCCGACGAAGCGAGGGTCATCTGTTTTGATGAGTTTTTTGTTTCAGATATTACCGATGCCATGATTTTGGGTGGTTTATTTGAGTTGTTGTTTGATTATGGCGTAAGCCTGGTGGCTACTTCGAATATTATCCCCGACGGCCTCTATAAGGACGGTTTGCAGCGTAGCCGTTTTTTACCCACCATAGCTATGCTCAATAAGCATACGCAGGTGGTGAATATTGATAGCGGGGTAGATTACCGCTTGCGTACTTTAGAGCAGGCTGAGCTGTATCATTACCCGTTGGATGCGGGGGCGGATAGCAGCTTACAGCGCTCTTTTGATCAGCTTAACCCTGATGCTGGCCATGTGCGCAGTGATTTTGGTTTAGAGATCAATGGTCGGCAAATTCAGGCGCGTAGAGTGTCGGATGATGTGGCTTGGTTTGATTTTGGTGCGTTGTGTGATGGTCCGCGCAGTCAGAATGACTATATAGAGTTGGCCAAGGAGTTTCATGCGGTGCTGATTAGTGGCGTGCCGCAGCTGAGTGGTGGTAAGGATGACCAGACTAGGCGCTTTATTAATTTGATAGATGAGTTTTACGACAGGCACGTTAAGCTGGTTCTTACAGCTCAGGTGTCATTAGCGCAGCTCTACGCGGGGGGGCGTTTAAGTTTTGAATTTGAACGTACCCAAAGCCGCTTGTTAGAGATGCAATCCCATGATTACCTAGCGCTGGAGCACCGTCCTTAGGGGCTTGCGCAGGCTAGTTAATGTAACAGTAAAAATAGCGCGAATTAGGCTTGAAAACCCTCAGTGGTTTCTGTAGTATTCGCGCTCTTTGTAGGAACGGGCCCCAGAGGCATATATAGATGAAGACTTTCAGCGCAAAATCTGAAGCCGTAACACGTGATTGGTTCGTGGTAGATGCAGATGGCAAGACCCTAGGTCGTTTAGCCACCGAGATCGCTCACCGTTTACGTGGTAAGCACAAGGCGGAATATACCCCGCATGTCGATACCGGCGATTACATCGTGGTTGTTAATGCCGAAAAAGTACAAGTTACTGGCAATAAAGCAAGCGATAAAATGTATTACCACCACACTGGTTATATCGGTAACTTGAAGTCTATTAGCTTCGAGAAACTAATTGATAAAGCTCCTGAACGTGTTATCCAGAATGCGGTTAAAGGCATGTTGCCACGTAACCCATTAGGACGTGATATGTTCAGAAAACTTAAAGTGTACGCAGGCGCTGAGCATCCCCATGCTTCACAGCAGCCGCAAGCACTGAACATATAACGGAACGCATATTATGTCAGCTACTCAATACTATGGTACTGGGCGTCGTAAAACCTCTAGCGCTCGCGTATTCATAAAATCAGGCGCCGGTGAAATCACCATCAACAAGCGTTCTTTGGATGAATACTTTGGTCGCGAAGTTGCGCGCATGATCGTGCGTCAGCCGCTAGAATTGGTTGAAATGACCGATAAATTCGACTTAAACATCACTGTTGCCGGTGGTGGTAGCTTCGGTCAAGCCGGCGCTATACGTCACGGTATTACTCGTGCTCTTATGGAGTATGACGAAGGTTTGCGTGGTCAGCTGCGTGCAGCCGGTTATGTAACACGTGATGCTAGGGAAGTTGAGCGTAAGAAAGTTGGTCTACGCAAAGCGCGTAAGAAACCACAATTCTCTAAACGCTAATTGTTACTGTCTATCGGAGGGTTACGGCCCTCCAGCGAAAACGCCCGTGATTATTGTAATCTGGGCGTTTTTTTATGGTTGTTTGCAAAACGCCGTAAATATTTGATTTGATTTTAAAAAAATACCTCAAACCCTGCTATGTTGTAGGGTTAATTGTTGTCATGGCGCGTCAATATCTTTAGTATGCGCCGTACTAATAATTAATTATTCATTGCCTAGCTAATAGGTCTTTATACGCTAGTTTTAGGGGGATTACGTCATGAGTAATGACGGCGTTAACACTACGCGGCGACGTTTTTTGACCGCGGCTACTACGGTAGTGGGTGCGGCTGGAGCAGTAGGTGTTGCTGTACCTTTTGTGGGTTCTTGGAACCCCAGTGCCAAAGCTAAAGCTGCCGGTGCTCCGGTTAAATTTGATATTAGCCGTTTAGAGCCTGGTGAGATGAAAGTGGTTGAGTGGCGCGGCAAGCCTGTCTATGTCGTGCGCCGCACCCCCGAGACGCTGGCGGCCTTAGTCGGTAATGCGGACAATCTAAAAGATCCTGACTCAACCAATACCGCACAGCAGCCTGAATATGTAGGCACTATTACCCGCTCTATTAAAGACGAGTTCTTAGTGCTGGTAGGCCTGTGTACCCATTTGGGTTGTGCGCCTAAGTACCGCCCTGAAGTGGGTGCGGCTGATTTGGGCGGCGAGAGCTGGATAGGCGGTTTTTTCTGTCCCTGTCACGGTTCTAAGTTTGATTTGTCTGGTCGTGTATATCAAAGCGTACCAGCCTCTGCAAACTTATTGGTTCCACCTTATACCTATGAAAGTGATAGCGTCATTATTATTGGCGTAGACCAGGAGGCCGCGTAATGATCAATCTGTTAGTGGGTTTAAGAGATTGGGTTGATGCACGTTTGCCGATTATGCGCGCGTGGGATACTCACATGGGCGGCTACTACGCCCCTAAAAACTTTAACTTTTGGTACTACTTTGGTGTTTTGTCACTGTTAGTGTTAGTTAACCAATTGTTAACCGGTGTTTGGCTCACGATGAGCTATACCCCCAGTTCAGAAAATGCGTTCAACTCGGTTGAGTACATCATGCGTGATGTCGATTTCGGCTGGATTATTCGTTATATGCATTCCACCGGCGCTTCTGCGTTTTTTGTGGTGGTGTACCTGCATATGTTCCGCGCCCTGATTTATGGTTCATACCAAAAGCCCCGCGAGCTGGTATGGGTGTTTGGCATGTTCATCTTTTTAGTGTTAATGGCTGAGGCTTTCGTGGGTTACGTATTACCTTGGGGCCAAATGTCTTACTGGGGTGCGCAGGTTATTATCTCCTTGTTCGGTGCTATCCCTGTTGTGGGTGAAGATATCGTACAGTGGATACGCGGCGACTTTCTGATTTCAGGCATTACCCTAAACCGCTTCTTTGCTTTACACGTGGTGGCTTTGCCTATCGTATTGTTGGGCTTGGTGGTTCTGCACTTATTGGCATTACACGAAGTGGGTTCTAACAACCCCGATGGTGTTGATATCAAGAAGAACAAGGACGAGAACGGCATACCTAAAGACGGTATCCCTTTCCACCCTTACTACACTGTGCACGATTTACCGGCAGTAGCCGTGTTCTGTTTTGCCTTTGCTTTGGTTATTTTCTTTGCGCCAGAAATGGGTGGTTACTTCCTAGAACATGCCAACTTTGAAATTGCCAATGGTTTAAAAACCCCTGAACATATCGCGCCAGTATGGTATTTCACGCCGTTTTACTCGGTGTTGCGTGCGGTGCCTGATAAGTTGCTAGGTTTTATCGCCTTTGGTGCTTCGGTTGCTATCCTGTTTATCTTACCTTGGGTAGATCGCAGTCCGGTTAAGTCGGTACGTTATCGCGGCCTAGTTAACAAGATTATGTTGGTGACCTTTGTGGCGACCTTCCTAATCTTGGGTGTATTGGGTGTTAAGGCGCCTAATGCTGGCAGAACGCTATTAGCACAGGTAACAACCGTATTTTACTTTGCCTTCTTTATTACCATGCCTATATGGACCAATAAAGATGCATGGCACGCCATGATACGCAGCATCGTGTTTTGGGTGATAGCTGGCATCATGCTGTTCTTAACCTTCTATGGTTATGAGGCCGCCAGGCATGAAACACATGTTTATGCGGTACGTGCCTATGCAGCGTTAAATGCCCTGTTCTTCTTTATCCTGCCTATCTTACTAACCCGAGATAAAATGTTGCCGGTACCAGAGCGCGTTACCATGAACGGTGGTATGGGGGCTTGGGGAACTATAGGTGGCGTGATTATCGTGGCCTTGCTAACCTTATTGCCATTAAAGGCAGCGGGTTCAGAGTCGGCGTTTAACTGCGGCACGATGATGTGTGATGAAGTCACCACTGACCCTACTAACAAGGCATCTTTGCAGAGTGGTGCTAAGCACTATATGAATAACTGTATGAGCTGCCATTCGATGAAGTACGCGCGTTATCAGCGTACTGCTGAAGATATAGGTGTGCCTTTAGATATATTTGAAGAAAATCTAAAGCTTGATAACCAGGCTAAAATCGGTGGCTTAATGTTTAACTCGGCACCGGAGCAGTCGGCAAAAAAGTGGTTTGGTGCGGCTCCGCCGGACCTAACCTTGGTAGCGCGCACGCGTAACCCCAACTGGTTATACACCTATTTGCGCAACTTTTATGCTGACCCTAGCCGTCCTTGGGGGGTCAACAACAAAGTATTTAAAGATGTGGGTATGCCCCATGTGTTGCTAGAGCTGCAAGGCATGCAAGCCTGCGCTCCCGGCCCGGTATTAGCGGACAATGGCGGCATAAAGCGCGACTCTTTAACCGGTGAAGAAGTTTTGTTTGATGAAACTACCGGTGAGGCCCTTAGCCCCTGTGGTCGCTTAAAATTGGTTTCTGAAGGTAGTATGACGCCGGAAGAGTTTGATACCGCGATGTATGACCTGGTTAACTTTTTATCCTATACCGCAGAGCCTATGGTCGAAGACCGTAAGCGCATAGGTATTTTCGTACTGGCCTTTATTACCTTGTTCTTCATATTTACCTATATGTTGAGTCGCGAATACTGGAAAGATATTCACTAATTGTAGTGATACGCAGCAGTCGCTTAGCGACTGCCGCTTTGATAGTCGATAGAACTTAAGGAATTAAAATGGGTGTTGTTGCCAAACGTTCGTCAATGACCTTTTACTCAGATGGTGAATGCCATTACAGCCATCGCGTACGTATCGTGCTGGCCGAGAAAGGTGTGACAGTAGATATCGTCGATGCGGACGGTGATAACTTACCTGCCGAGTTGGCTGATTTAAATCCTTACAACAGCCTGCCGACCATGTTGGATAGAGACTTAGTGCTTTATGAAAACAAGGTGATGATGGAGTATTTGGACGAGCGTTTTCCGCATCCGCCACTACTACCTGTGTATCCGGTAGCGCGTGGCTCTAGCCGTCAATATATCTATCGTATAGAGCGTGACTGGTGTGTGTTGGTTGATACCATCACTCAAGGTAGTAACCAAAAAGCGGTAGAGAAAGCCCGTAAAGAATTGCGTGAAAGCCTTATAGCTATTGCGCCTATCTTTGCGGAAAAGCCGTTTTTTATGAGTGATGATTTCACTTTGGTGGATTGCTGCATGGCGCCTATTTTGTGGCGTTTGGAAGCCTTGGGTATAGATATTCCCAACACCAAACAAACCAAGCCATTGCTAACCTATATGGATACCTTGTTTGCTCGCGAGTCCTTTCAAGAGAGTTTGTCGGAATCTGAGCAGGAAATGCGCAGTGCCAAGGTTAGGGTGTAATCACCATAGCCTATTAAAAAGGGATGCTAGCTCATCCCTTTTTTTATATACCCAAAACGCTCGCGTTGTTCGCGAGGCCAGCTTTGCGTAAGAGCGGCGGCGCTTAGGATGAGCCAGCGTTGAAATAATTCTTACTATAGCGACAAGATTAGACTTTCATTATGAGCAAACAGCCTACCCCCATGAGCAGTAGCCGCCCCTATATGGTTAGGGCTTTGTATGATTGGATACTAGAAAACGACTGCACGCCCTATATCCTAGTGAATGCCTTGGCTGATAACGTGATGGTACCTACCGAACATATTAAAAATGGCCAAATCGTTTTAAATGTCTCCCCCAATGCGATACGCGATTTAGAGTTGAGCAATGAGGCGATGATGTTTAACGGCCGCTTTGGTGGTGTGCCCATGGATATCTATGCGCCCATGTCGGCGGTGTTAGGTATCTATGCCAGAGAGAATGGCCAAGGTATGATTTTCGAGATGGAAGACCTAGACCCTGAGCCAGAACCCCCTAAAGACAAGCGCTTTAAAACGGTAGAAAGCTCAAAGCCAGCAGCGAAGACAGAACGGGCGGAAAGGCCTAGTTTGAAGGTTGTAAAATAGTCGTCGGTGACGACAATTTTACAAGTTACAAGTTACAAGTCATAAGATGGTGTAGTTTTTTATACTTGTCGCTTATAGCTTCAAGCTTGCCTCTTTCACTAGCCGCAACGGCGGCTAGTGAATCTAAGAAATATACTCAAACAATATAACTACTCTTTGCACGCCGCTGGTTTGTTGGGCTAACTCGGCTACGCGCGCGCCTTCTTCGCGGGTTAGTAAGCCCAACAAATATACCGTGCCGTTTTCGGTGACGACTTTAATGCGGCCGCCCTGAATTTTTGGCTTTATTAGCATTTTGCTTTTGAGTTTGGTGGTAATCCACGCGTCGTTGGAGCGGGCGACCATGGAGGTGGCGCCGGAGACGCTAATCTCATTGTGCACCTTGCGCACTTTGCGCACATCGTTGGCAATATTAGCAGCCATTTGGCGCAGGGATTCATCGCGCACTTGGCCGGTTAGTAGCACCACGCCGTTGTAGCAGGTGACACTGATATGAGCTAACGCCAGTTGCTGGTCGGTTTTATCTAGGTTGACTAAAATCTTGGTTTCTATCACTTCATCTTCAATAACGCTGCCGGTGGTGCGTTCACCTTCATCCTGATCTAATGGCCCGTCGGTGGTCATAGAGATGATTTTGCTACAGCCCTGTAGGTTAAGTGTTAAAAGAATGAGTAAAAATAGGCTGATAGTGCGAAACATGATGGGGTTATTCCTCGCTGCCAAAAAGTTGTTGTTCAATAAGTTCACAGAGACAGTTGACTATCAGTAACTGTGTTTCGCCCACGCGGGCGCGGTTATTAGAGGGTATGCATATTTCTATATCTTCGGGCAGCAGTAGCGCTGCGCTGTCGTGCTCGCTGTTATTAATGGTAATAACTAGCATGTCTCTATCGTGAGCTGCTTGTATGGCTTGCGAGCTGGAGGTGACGTTACTGCCGCTGGATAGCACCAATAAAATATCCCCCGACTGGCCCAAGGCGCGTATTTGTTTCGCAAAAACTTCAGCAAAATTACCTTCGCCAGTAATGGCGGTGACGGTAGTGCTATCGGTAAGAGCGATGGCGGCGAGGCCAGGGCGTTCGTGATTGAAACGGTTGAGTAAGTGGCTGGCAAAAATTTGCGCTATGGCGCCGCTTTGGCCTTCACCACAGCAGAGAATTTTTTTATCGCTAAGCAGGCACTGCGCCATTAACTCACCGCACTCGGCTAGCGTCATGGGGAGTTCTTCCATGCTACGCATGCTGGTGTCTATGTGGCTGTGAAAAAGTTCAGTAACGTATTCGTACAGATCCATTATTTAATCACTTCTTGCTTTAATAACTAAACGCATTTTTAACCCAATCAAAACAGAGCTCTGCACTTACCGGGTCGCAGTATGCTGAGATGACATCAAAACGACAGGGCGCGTTTTGAAAATGTTGCTGAAGATAATGTTCAGCGGTGATTAGTAATTTTTGTTGCTTGCGAAAATCCACAGTTTCCAGCGGTGTGCCATGGCTGTTGCTGCGCCTATAACGCACCTCTACAAATACGATGGTTTCACCGTCTAACATAATAATATCTATCTCGCCGCGGCGGCAGCGATAATTGAACGCTAAAACACGCAATTGATGGCGGGTTAAATATTTGGCGGCCAGTTGTTCTACTTGTTGGCCGCTGTAATTAGCCTTGCGCGCTTGGTATGAGCGTTTTAATCGGTTAACAACGTATTGCAGTGCCATCCATGGCTCCTTCTATTCTTTTTCAACAGGTTTTTTGTCATGTTTACTGCTTGAGTATTCGGGTGTCTATGGCATCTCGCGGGCTAGCAGTTTTTGCAGCCGGCGGCGTAAATGCCTGATGTAATGATTGGTCGGCAGCGGCGATGACTTTGGCTTGGCCGCCAACAAATTGAGCTAATAATACCGTACGTTCTATTTGATTGCTTGGGTTTAATTTGAGCGTGCCGGTTTGGCCATACACGCGGCTGTCGGGTATGTGCTGTAATTGCTTTAGCCTAGGGTAGAGCTGGTAGCTGTCTACGCCTAGCGCATACATACGTTGGTAGAGCTTGCTGTTGTCTAGTTCGCGATTAACGAGCTGCTTTAAGGGGCTGTCGGGGTTGAGCACCCAGGGTATATCGGTAAATTTAATGCCGTTGATGTCACTGTCTTTTTTCTTGTCGCTATAGCCGCTGTAGATTCTTGAGGTGGCATATATGGGCAGGTCGCTAGCGTAGTGGTAGTCGAGCAAGGGTTTGATGGAGCGGGCCTGCTCGGGGTGCGCCAATAAGAATATCATATCTATATCTTGGCGACGGCGGGGCTCAAACTCTACACGTTGGCCGGCAAGGGCTTGTATACGGCGGGCGCGGCTTTCGCTGTGCTGTAGGTAGAGGGCATTTTTTATAGAACTTGATAAATCTTTTTGGCCACTGAACTGGCTATTAGCTAGGGTTTTTGCGCCCAGTTGCTGCCAGTGTTGCTCAAAAGCGGTACTGACTTTTTCACCCCAATCACCGCGTGGGCTAATGATTAAGGCGTTGCGGCGGTTTTCTAAAAAGGCCAGCTCGGCAATTTGCAGGGCTTCATCTTCGGGGGCTAAGCCAAATTGGAATAGTTGCTCGGGTGCTTGGCCGTAATCCTCTATGCGGTTAAGTGCCAAGGTGGGAATGCTGATGGGCTCATCGAATAGCTGGCGTACATGGGATTTATCCAGTGGGCCTATCACCACCTCGGCCCCCTCATTAACCGTTTGCTGATAGCGTTCGGCGAAGTTACTGCCGCTGGCGCTATCATAAATTTTAATAATAGGTGCGCTGTTGCGATGCTGTAGCGCTTGATAATGGGCAGCCATAAAGCCGTCGCGTATGGCTTGGCCGTAGGGTGCTAGTGCGCCAGTGAGAGGTAATAGCAGGGCGATTTGTTTGGCCTGATTGGCGGCCAGCTCACGGATTAGCGCTAAGTCTTCGGGCAGGGGTTGGTTAGCTGGATGGCTGGGCCAGTGCTGCTGCCATTCATCTAAACGCCTCACTTGCTCATCTAAGTCGCCTTGCGCGGTTTTGACGATTAAGGCTAGTGATAGCCAGCCTTTGTATTCTTCGCCAAAGGCGGTGCTCTCGTAGCGTATTAACTCCCCGGTGGGCACGTACATTAGCGAGCGCCAAATGCTTTTGCGGTTGAGGCTTTGGGTTTCACTATCCAATAGCGGGTCTATGTAAATACGCTGTTGGGCGCTGGCCAAGTGGCTGCCTAGCAGGGCTAAGACCTTGGCGCGCAAATGAGTGAAATCAAGTTGCTGGGTTACGTTAAATTGGTCGCTAAGGTTGACCAATCGCTCTCTATCTAGCGTGATAAGGGCCTGCTGATAAAGGCCGCGCTGGATATAGAGTTGGCAGAGTAATTTGCTATAGCTAATATACTGGCTATTGCTGAGTTGCTCAGCCTGTAACTCTTCTAAAATTTGGCTAGCTAAGTCTCTTTGCTGCTCTTGCAGTAGCAGATCTACCAGTGTCAGTTGCAGGTTTTGCCGTTTATTGCCGGCACTTTTTTGCAATTGCTGTAATAATTCTTGTATTTGCTGCGGCGTGTTTTGTGCTGCTGGTGTTTGCTCTGCGCCAGATCCTCCATCTTGTGGCGTACAGGCGGCCAAGCTCAATAACAGTGCCGTCGTTAAAACGGTAGGTTTGAAGGCTGAAAAAAAGGCTGTTCTGAATGTCATTGCGTTGATAGTCTAGCGCCCACATTGATTCGCTGGGAGTATTATTGTTGGACCATACAGCTGCGCTTTATATCGTCGCCACACCTATAGGTAATTTAGGGGATATGGTACCCCGAGCGGTGGAGGTACTACAATCGGTAGATCTTATTGCTGCCGAAGATACTCGCCATAGTGTGAGGTTGATGCAGCATTTTGGTATAGAAACGCCGCTGCGAGCCTATCACGATCACAGCGGTGCCGACACGGTTGATTATTTAATAGGCAAAATACAGGCGGGGCAGTCTATAGCCCTGATTTCAGATGCAGGCACACCGCTAATTTCCGACCCCGGCTATCGCATAGTCGATGCGGCGATGACGGCGGGCATAAAAATTGTGCCCGTGCCCGGAGCCAGCGCCGCCATTACCGCATTAAGTGCCGCGGGCTTACCCTCAGACCGGTTTATTTTTGAAGGTTTCTTGCCCGCCAAGCAGCAGGGGCGCATCAAGCAGTTGCAGTTTCTACAAGAAGAAACCCGCACCCTGATTTTTTACGAGGCCCCCCATCGGCTGCTCGCCAGCTTGCAGGATATGGCGGGGGTAATGGGTGCTGAGCGCGAGGTGGTGTTGGCCCGCGAGTTGACCAAAACCTACGAAACTATTAAACGCGCGCCCTTAGCTGAGATGGTGGCCTGGGTAGCGGCAGACAGTAATCAGCAGCGCGGTGAGTGCGTGCTGCTACTGCGTGGCGCAGTTGAGCAGAATACCGAATTGGATAGCGAGGCGCGGCGCATTATGGATGTGCTGTTAGAAGAGTTATCGATCAAGCAGGCTTCGGTTTTAGCCGCCAAAATTACCGGCCTAAAAAAGAAGCCTTTGTACCAATACGGTTTGGACCAAAAAGCCGAATAGCACTTGCTTTGTGGGGCCGTGGTGGTAGAGTCACGCCCGAGTTGGCTAGGCAGTCGCCGCTTGTTTTTGCCCTAGGGTGAACACAGGGGGAGGAAAGTCCGGGCTCCATAGGGTAGAACGCCAGGTAACGCCTGGGAGGCGCGAGCCTACGGAAAGTGCAGCAGAGAGTAGACCGCCGATGGCATCTTTCGGGATGAACAGGTAAGGGTGAAAGGGTGCGGTAAGAGCGCACCGCGCGACTGGCAACAGTTCGTGGCATGGTAAACCCCGTTCGGAGCAAGACCAAATAGGCCCTCTATAGGTGTGACCCGCACTGAGGGCGGGTAGGTTGCTAAAGCCTTGCGGTGACGTAAGGCGTAGATGAATGATTGTCCAAGACAAAACCCGGCTTATTGCTGACTCATTTTTTTATCAGCCCTTAAGGGCTGAGCTACAAGTTATAAGCTTCAAGCTATAAGAGGTTAGTGTTGTTTTTCTTGTAACTTTAAGCTTGTAGCTTGCCGCTTCGAATGTAACGAGAACTTACTTATGCCCACTTTTGATATTGTCTCTGAAGTAGACGTACATGAATTTACCAATGCGATTGATCAGGCTAATCGTATTATCGGTACTCGTTTTGATTTTAAGGGTATAGACGCTAGTTTCGAGCGCAAAGAGTTTACCGTAACTATTTTTGCTGAATCCGATTATCAAATTCGGCAGATGGAAGATATGCTGCGCACCGCCTTGGTGAAGTGCAAAATCGACCCGCAGGCTATGAACTTAGGCAAAGTCGAAACGGCAGGTAAGCAGGTTAAAAAGTTAGTAACCTTGCAAAATGGCTTAGAAAGTGACGTCTGTAAAAAAGTCGTCAAAATTATTAAAGAGTCGAAAATGAAAGTGCAAAGCCAGATACAGGGCGACAAGGTCCGTGTCACTGGTAAAAAACGCGATGATTTGCAGCAGGCTATGGCGCTGTTGCGCGAGCAAGAATTAGATCAGCCGCTGCAGTTTAATAATTTTCGCGATTAATCTTTTCAATTAGAGCCGCGATAGCTGCCTGTCCCCTCCCCGCACAACAGGTACAGAGGTTTTAATTCCTTGCCCTATCGTGCCGCATCACAATAACCGCCAATATTATTGCGGGTATGCCCATCACAGCAGCATACAGAAAAAAGCTTTGATAGCTGCTGATATCTATAATTAAACCCGAAAAACCACTTAACGATTTACCTGGCAGCGTCATTATCGAGCTAAATAAGGCGTATTGGGTGGCGGTATAAGCTCTATTGGTTAAGCCCGATAAATACGCAATAAAGGCGGCGTTAGCTAAGCCTGCGCTAAGGTTATCGGCGCTAATAGTAGCCATTAACCAATAAATATCTGGGCCTATATTGGCCAACGCTACAAATAATAAATTAGTGGCGGCCACCATAATGGCGCCGGCGACTAAGGGTTTATAAACGCCGTAGCGTATTACCAGTAGGCCGCCGAAAAATGAGCCGGCAATCGTCATAAAAAAACCAAACACTTTACCGATATCGGCAATTTCGGTTTTGCTAAACCCTAGATCTAAGTAAAAGGGGTTGGCCATAATGCCCATGGTGATATCGCTGAGTCGAAAGAGGGCAATAAAAGCCAAAATCATTAGCGCAAAACTGCCTTGGCGCTTAAAAAAATCACTAAAGGGGGCGATAACGGCGTGCCTAAACCACTGCAGCAAGGTGTCGTGATCACTGCGCGGGGTGAGGCTGGCGTCACCGCCATTAGGCTCTCGCACGATTAAGCTGGTGATGATACCTATGAGCATTAAGCCGGCCATGCACAGGTAGCTGGCCGACCACGAAAAAAATTCGGCAATATAAAGCGCGCCAGCACCGGCGACCAAGAGGGCAAGGCGGTAGCCAAAAATATAGGTGGCCGACATGGCACCCTGAAACTCTTGTATGGCCGACTCAATTCTAAACGCGTCTATGGCGATATCTTGGGTGGATGAAGAGAAGGCCACCAATAAGGCCGCTAATGCGATAAGGGCTATATGCTGCTGCGGATCAAGCAGGGCTAATAACAGTAAACCCAATGCTATGCCCAGTTGCCCCGCCAGCATCCAGCTGCGGCGCTGGCCCAACTTGGTGCCGAGGTAGGGCAGGCTGAGTTGGTCGACTATGGGTGACCACAGCACCTTAATGGAATAGGTAATACCCACCCAGCCAAAGAAGCCTATGGTGGTTTTTTCTATACCGTAATCACTTAACCATGCGCTGAGTGTCGAAAACACCAGCAAGAAGGGTAGGCCGGCAGCAAAGCCCAGGAAAAACATGGCGATTACTGGCCGTTGGCAGTATACCGAAAGGGCTACTCGCCAAGAGAGTACTGGAGCTGGGCTGGCCTTCAAATGGCTTAAGTCCTTCAAAAGACGAGAGTTTATTATAGGTATGTAGCTATGACGCTGAATGCTGTCATACTCGCTGGCATACATCCAGTAATCGCTTTTATTTTATCGCACCGTTTGTTATTGAGGGCTGTGTTGTGTTATGTTTTTGACCGTTGAGCAGCTGGGCGCAAGGCCTAGTTGTTATTCACTTCTAGCTCAACAGGATTTCTCTTATCAAGCATTACCTACAAACTTAAAGTAATACATTAAGTTTGTCTTCTAATGGTTTGATTTAGCTGCATATTGCTTGATTTCCTTTTATCGTTTCGCTGCAGATCCCTACACGATCCCCTCACATACCCCGAAATTCGTGGCTTTTAGCCATGTTTGTTTCTTGACAAGGTTACGCTTGCCTCCCTATAGTGTGCGAAAGTGGAGAAAAGTGTCATTAAGTGGTTTTTGGTGATTTTTTATCCCTATAAAAAAGCTAATCGGGTGGAAAAAAGTGTACCAAGGCAATTTTGCTATCAACATGGACGCCAAAGGGCGTCTCGCTATTCCCACGAAAGTGCGGGAAACGCTGCAGTCTGACTGCGGCGGTAGCATTGTTGTGACCGCAAATACCACCGAGAAATGCCTGTTGGTATACCCCGAGCCCCGCTGGCAGCAAAAATTGCCGGAAATTAAAAACTTATCTAGTACTAACAAAAGAGCCGCGCGCATTAAACGGGTGGTGCTGGGTTATGCCACAGCCTTAGAAGTAGACGAGGGCAATGGCCGGGTGCTGATACCACCGACACTGCGTGAATATGCAGGTTTAGAGAAAAAGATCGTGTTAGTAGGCCAGGTTGATTACTTGGAGTTATGGAGCGAAGAAAACTGGCAGTCCTACCTCGATGAAGAGGATGACGATGAAGAAATGCCTGCTTCACTCAGCGAATTTTCATTTTAGGCGAGCATATGCACGAAACCGTTTTACTACATGAGGCCGTCGATGCCTTGTTAGGTGATGATGACCAGCGCTTGCACGGCAGCTACGCCGACGGCACCTTTGGCCGTGGTGGTCATAGCGCTGAGATTTTAAAGCGCTTGTCAGAGCACGGTCGTTTAATTGCCACCGATAAAGATCCGCAAGCCATAGCTACCGGTAAAGAATTCGAGCAGCAAGATTCACGCTTTGCCATAGTGCAGGGTTCGTTTGCCGATTTAAAAAACTTTATTGCCGATAAAAACATAGCAAGCCTAGATGGCATCTTGTTGGACTTGGGTGTGTCGTCGCCACAGTTGGATCAAGCTGAGCGAGGCTTTAGTTTTATGCGCGACGGTTATTTGGATATGCGCATGAATCCCGATGCCGGCCAAAGTGCCGCTGAATGGATAGCTGAAGCGAAGGTGCCCGAAATACGAAAAGTATTGAAAGAGTTTGGCGACGAGCGCTACGCCCTGCGCATAGCCGAAGCCATAGTAGCTGAGCGCGACAAAAATCCCATTACTACCACTCTGCACTTGCAAAAAGTGGTGGCTGAGGCGCACCCCGCTTGGGAGCGCGGTAAAAACCCAGCGACGAAAGCGTTTCAAGGCATACGTATTTTTATTAACAATGAGTTGGGCGATTTAGAAGATTTACTCAATCAGGCGCTGGATTTGTTGTCCATAGGTGGGCGTTTAGTGGTGATTAGTTTTCACTCACTAGAAGATCGCATGGTAAAGCGTTTTATTAAACAGCAAGTGCGCGGCGACGTGTTGCCGGCGGGTGTGCCTATTCTGGACTCGCAATTAAATAAACGTATGAAACAAATCGGTAAAGCCGTGCGTGCAGGCAGTGCCGAGGTAGAAGGTAATGTGCGTTCACGCAGTGCCATTATGAGAGTGGCAGAAAAAATTGCCTAGCAGGATACAGTGATTTTTTGACGTTATAAGATTAATACAATGTTTACTAAAGGTTTGGCATGAGTCGGCAGGGTTTAGCATTTAACGGGCTGGCCGCAAGCACTGAAAAATGCGTCATCACCATCGTGTTGGTCGTATTAGTGGTGAGCTCTGCGTTGGCGGTGATTTATAGCACCTATAAAAGCCGGCAGTTGTTCAGCGCCTTGCAGCGTGAATACAGACATGAAATAGCGTTGGAGGAGCAGTGGGGTCGCTTACTGTTAGAACAAAGTACTTGGGCTTCGCCGGTGCGTATAGAAGAAGTGGCAAAAACAACATTAGCAATGAAGGTACCCGATCCATCATCCATTAGGATAGTGAGATAACAAAAGGTGGCGAGATAACAAAGGTGAGTGTTTGAAAGCAAAATCGCAACAAGCAATGCCAGCATGGCGTTTTTCGCTAGTAGTTTTTCTACTGGCGGGCTTGGCTGTGCTGCTTATTTGGCGTGTGGTTTCTTTGCAATTACTAGAAACTCGTTTTTTGCAAAACCAGGGTGATGCTAGAACCATACGTACGCAAAACATTCCAGCGTATCGCGGCGTAATCACTGATCGCAACGGCGAGCCTTTGGCAGTGAGCACGCCAGTGGCGTCTATCTGGATTAACCCCAAGCATATGCAGGGTTTAGTGCAGGATCTCAAGCCCTTGGCAAAACTGTTGGAGATGCCAGCGGCGTCTATACAGAAAAAAATTATCGATAACCGCGAGCGCGGCTTTGTGTATTTGCGCAGACATATGTCACCAGAGCAGGCCAAGGCTATCATGGCCTTAAAAATAAAAGGTGTGAACAACCAGCAAGAATATAAACGTTACTACCCGGCGGCAGAAGTGGCTGCGCATTTAGTGGGTTTTACCAATATCGACGATAGAGGCCAAGAGGGCTTGGAACTGGCCTATGATGAATGGCTGCGCGGTAGTGAGGGCAGTAAGCGCGTATTAAAGGATTTGCACGGCAGTGTGATACGCGACATAGATCAGCAGCGCGAAGCCGAGTCGGGTAAGGAGTTAACCCTAAGTATAGATATGCGTTTGCAGTACATGGCTTACCGCGAATTAAAGTCCATGTTGCAAAGCTCAAAAGCTAAAGCGGGCTCGGTAGTGGTAGTCGATAGCTACACCGGCGAAGTGTTGGCTATGGTGAATCAGCCTTCTTATAACCCCAATAATCGCAACCGCTTAAATCCAGCTCATATGCGTAACCGCGCCATGACGGATGTGTTTGAACCAGGTTCCACAGTAAAACCGTTTACGGTTTTAGCAGCGCTGGAAAGCGGTAAATATAAGCCAACTACCTTGGTGGATACCAATCCTGGTTATATACGGGTTGGTAAAAAGTCCTTATTAGACCCGGTTAATTACGGGGTGATAGATGTTACCAAAATTTTAACTAAATCCAGCCAGGTCGGTATTAGTAAGATGGCGCTGGATATAGATGAACAATCTACCTGGGAATTATTTGGCCGCTTTGGTTTAGGCCGCGACGTGGGCTCGGGGTTTCCCGGCGAAAGAGCCGGGCAGATGCCTAGTAGGGCTAATTGGCGACCTATAGAAATCGTCAACTTTGCTTTCGGTTATGGATTATCAGTAACGCCTGTGCAGCTTGCACAGGCTTACGCCGTTTTGGCTAATGGCGGTTTGATGCAGCCTATTAGTTTGTTACGCAAAGATCAGCAAGAGCAGGGTGTAAGAATTGTTAATACTCACCAGGCTAAGCAAGTCGTAGCGATGTTAAAAACCGTTACCGAAAAAGGTGGCACTGGCACCGGCGCACAAATTGCTACTTATACCGTGGCAGGTAAAACCGGTACCGTGCATAAAGTGGGTAGCAATGGTTATGCTGACGATAAATACCGAGCGATTTTTGCCGGTATGGCGCCAGCTGACAATCCTCGTCTAGTGGCGGTGGTGATGATAGATGAACCTGGTATAGAGATGTATCACGGCGGTGAGGCAGCTGCACCCTTGTTTTCAAAAGTGATGGCAGATGCTTTACGTTTATTAGATGTTACTCCCGATAAACTCTCAGAATTGAAAGAGGCGGTAGCCGCTAAGCCTGAGCTTGTTACAGGGGGGCGAAAGTCAGCTTAATGATGGCGAAATATAACTCCCCACAGTCGATTACCTTACAAGCGCTACTGGCCGGTGTTGTGTCTGCTATGGATAGCGCCATTGCCGAGCTAGCGGTTAGCGGCGTGCAGTTGGATAGTCGCGCTATAAACGCAGGCGATGTTTTTATTGCCAGTGCGGGCGCCGCTGTAAACGGCGAAGACTTTATAGATCAAGCCATACAGCAAGGCGCAGTTGCGGTATTGGTCGATAGTCACAGCACTTTAAAATCCTGTGCGGTACCTATGTTGGCAATAGCTAATTTAAATCAGAAAATTAGCGCTATCGCCGCTAATTTTTATGGTCGGCCTTCATTGCAGCAAAACATTATTGCGGTAACGGGCACCAATGGCAAAACCAGTTGTACCCAATTTGTGATGCAACTGCTCAACGTCTTACAGCAACGCTGCGGCGTGATAGGTACCTTAGGCATAGGTGTCGATGGCCAGTTTACTGCCGGTGTGAACACTACTCCGGATGCCATTAGTCTGCAAAAAACCTTAGCCGACTGGCAGGATGCTACCGATGTAGTGGCGATGGAAGTCTCCTCTCATGGTTTGGTACAGGGTCGCGTTGCTGCGGTCAATGTTGATGTGGCGGTATTCACCAACCTCACTAGAGATCACCTCGATTATCACGGTGATATGGCCAGCTACGGCGCTGCCAAAGCGTTGCTGTTTAAACAGGCCGGCTTAAAGCATGCGGTGATTAATTTCGATGATGCGTTTAGTGCCGAAATAAAAGCGGGTTTAGCTACTTCGATTAATTGCGTCAGTTACAGCGTTAGTAATTCGCAAGCTGATATCTATGCCACAGAGCTGCAATATCATGCGGCAGGGATCTCGGCACAAATACACTCCCCTTGGGGTAGTGCTGCACTTAACACGACACTGCTGGGACATTTTAATATCAGTAATATCTTGGCGGCGGTTGCCAGCTTAGTTGTGCAGGGTTTTGATTTTAAAGCTTTGGTAGCAGCGGTAAGCAAGCTAAAACCTGTTGCTGGTCGCATGGAGCTAATCAGTGGCAAGCAAAAACCCGCGGTGGTAATTGATTATGCCCACACGCCTGATGCTTTAGAGCAGGCCCTAACGGCTTTGCGTTTACATGCGCAGCAAAAATTAGTTTGCGTATTTGGTTGTGGTGGCGATAGAGATCAAGGCAAGCGTCCTTTGATGGGCGCGGTAGCGGCTAGGTTGGCCGATCAGTTGTGGATTACTAGCGATAACCCCCGCACCGAAAATGCCGATGCCATTGTCGCGCAAATAGTAGCTGGTGTTACTAACGCTAACGCGATGACTGTCGAGGTTGATAGAGCGAAAGCCATAGAGCGAGCAATATTGGCCGCCGCCGAAGATGACGTGTTGTTGATAGCCGGCAAAGGCCATGAAGACTACCAGCAAATAGGTTTACAGCGTCTGCCCTTTAACGATGCCGTGCAAGCGCGCTTGGCCATGGCTAAGAGGGCGACGTTATGATGCAGGCCATGAAACTGAGCCAATTAAATACCGTGTTAGGTGGCGAATTAACCGCCGATGCGGACGTGCACAATATTTGCACCGATAGCCGGGCTTTAAAAGCAGGCGATTGTTTTGTCGCTTTGAATGGCGAGCATTTTAATGCCAATCAATTTGTGGTCAGCGCGGCGCAGCAACAAGCCAGTGCCGCCATAGTTAGCGAACGCCAGGCTGTGGCGTTACCGCAGCTGATAGTAAACGATACCCGTTTGGCGCTAGGCCAAGTGGCCGCGATGCAAAGGCAACTTTTTGATAAAACAGTCATCGCCTTAACCGGCAGCGCCGGTAAAACTACCACCAAAGAAATGTTGGCCAGCATTATGGCTGGGCGCGGTGCAGTATTGGCAACCGCCGGTAATTTAAATAATGAGATTGGTGTGCCCTTAACGTTGTTGCAATTAACGCCTAAGCATCAGTGTGCAGTTATAGAAATGGGCGCCGCTAAAAAAGGCGATATCGCCTACCTATGCCAGTTTGTAAAACCCACTATCGCATTGGTAACCAACGCCTTGCAGGCACACTTAGCGGGCTTTGGTAGCATAGAGGGCGTCGCGCAAACCAAGGGCGAAATTTATCAGGACCTTGCGGGTAGTGATGTCGCGGTTATCAATATGGATAGCGAGTACGCTGTCCTATGGCGTCAGCAAGCAGCTGGTGTGCAGTGCCTAAGTTTTAGTTTGTTAGATGAACATGCCGATGTGTATGCCAGCAAAATCATAGCGGCTAAGCAGTTTACCGATTTTGAGTTACACGCCAGTGGTGTAGTGACCAGCATACGTTTGCCCTTGCTGGGCAAGCACAATGTAGCCAATGCCTTGGCCGCAGCAGCGGTAGCGTTGGCGGCGGGTGCCTCACTACAAGATATAAAAATTGGACTGCAAAAAATGCAAGCTGTAGCCGGGCGTTTACATGTTATTACCATCAATGCCGACTTAACTTTGATAGATGACAGCTATAACGCCAACCCTGATGCCGTTCAGGCCGCTGTCGATGTGCTAGCGCAAAGTGATAAGCCTACGTGCTTAGTGCTGGGTGCTATGGCCGAGCTAGGCGAGCAAGAGCAGAATTTACATAAGCAAATGGGTAGTTACTGTCGTAGTAAAAATATTAACCATGTTGTAGCCATAGGGCGGTGGGCCAACGATGTAGCCGCTGGCTTTGGTCCGGAAGCGTTAGCCTTCGCTACTATAGAAGAGTTTCAACAGGCAGGTTTACCTCACTGCCAGCAAGGTGTGGTGCTGGTAAAAGGCTCGCGTAGTGCTCACATGGAGCGTGTTGTCGAAATAATAACAACAACTTATACCCAAGGGGAGACACACTAATGCTGCTTTGGTTGTCAGAATTACTGTCGCAACATTTTGTCGCTTTTCAGGTTTTTCAATACCTAACCGTGCGCGGTATTTTTGGGGTGATGACAGCGCTACTTATTTCATTGCTGCTAGGCCCTTGGATGATACGCAAGCTTAATTATCACCAGATAGGCCAAACTGTACGCGATGATGGTCCCGAGTCACACCTCAGTAAAGCGGGTACGCCTACTATGGGGGGGGCTTTAATTTTAGTGGCCATTCTTGCCAGTACTTTATTGTGGGCAGATTTAACTAATCCCTATGTGTGGACGGTGTTGCTGGTGACTGCTGTTTTTGGTGCGGTAGGCTGGGTAGACGATTATCGCAAGGTGATAGAGAAAAATTCTAAAGGTCTGCCCGCACGCTGGAAGTATTTTTGGCAGTCAGTTGCCGGTTTAGGCGCGGCAATATTTTTGTATGATATTGCCGTGACACCTGCAGAAACACAATTGTTTTTTCCGTTTCTTAAAAACTACGCTTGGAATTTGGGTCCATTTTTTATCGTACTGACTTACTTTGTTATTGTCGGTGCGAGTAATGCGGTTAACTTAACCGATGGTTTAGATGGCTTAGCCATTATGCCAACGGTAATGGTGGGTTCGGCCTTAGGCGTGATCGCTTACTTGGTGGGGCACTCCGAATTCTCGCAATACCTATTTATACCTTATGTGGCGGGAACCGGTGAGTTAGTGGTGTTTTGCGGTGCTATGGCGGGTGCGGGTTTGGGTTTTTTATGGTTTAACACTTATCCCGCCCAAATATTTATGGGTGACGTTGGTGCCTTAGCACTGGGTGCGGCGCTGGGTACGGTGGCGGTGATCACTAGGCATGAAATCGTGTTTTTTATTATGGGTGGCGTCTTTGTGATGGAGACAGTTTCCGTCATCTTGCAAGTAGCTTCTTATAAGTTAACGGGGCGTCGTATTTTTAAAATGGCACCCATACATCACCATTTTGAATTAAAAGGCTGGCCAGAGCCGCGGGTGATAGTACGGTTTTGGATTATCACCGTCATGCTGGTGTTGTTTGGTTTGGCTACATTGAAATTACGTTAAGAAATTACGGTAAGAAATTGCGTTTAAAGTCACTTAAGAAGATACGTTAAAGGGAAAAAGAGTTAGTGCAAATTATCGCTAAAGACAATCACTATGTAGTCGTGGGCTTAGGCCTTACGGGGCTATCTTGTGCGCGTTATTTAGCGAGCCAAAACATTCCTTTTTCGGTGGTAGATAGCAGAATGCAGCCGCCGGGTTTGGCGCAGCTGCAAAAAGAATTGCCCGATGTCACCGTAAGTTTAGGTGCCATTAGCGATGAGGCCTTGGCTAACGCCAATGAACTCATTATTAGCCCAGGGGTATCTTTAGAGGAGCCTGCCATACAGCGCGCGATAGACGCGGGCGTGGCGTATTGCGGCGATATCGATTTATTTAGGCGTGTAGTCAAAGCCCCGATTATTGCTATTACCGGCTCCAACGGTAAAAGCACGGTGACAGCCTTAGTGGGTGAGATGGCCATAGCCGCCGGTAAAAAAGTAGCGGTGGGTGGCAATATAGGTGTGCCCGCTTTGGATTTGTTGAGCGAGCCTGAGCCCGATCTTTATGTATTGGAATTATCCAGTTTTCAATTAGAGCGTTCACAGCCGTTGAATGCGGAAGTGGCCACTGTGCTAAATATCAGTGCCGACCACATGGATAGATATAGCGATATAGCCGCCTATCATAGGGCTAAGCACCGCATCTTTTTTGGTTGCCAGCAGGTAGTGGTGAATTGCTCTGACACTTTATCTAAGCCCTTAGTGCACGATGAGGTCAAACAATGGCACTTTGGTTTAGGTCAACCCGACTTTAAAGGCTTTGGTTTAATTAAAGAGGACGGACAAGAATTTCTAGCGTTTCAATTTGAAAAGCTAATGCCGGTAACGGAGTTAAAAATTGTTGGTAGGCACAATATAGAAAACGCCTTGGCCGCTTTGGCCCTAGGCCATGCTGCGGGCTTGCCTTTTGCGGCCATGCTTAGCGCGCTGCGTGATTTTTCCGGTCTGGCTCATCGCTGCCAGTTTGTAACAAGCATTGCCGGAGTGAAATATTACAACGACTCCAAAGCTACTAATGTGGGCGCGGCACTGGCTGCGATAGAAGGTTTAGAGGCTAGTGTTGAAAAAATAATTTTGATAGCGGGCGGCGAAGGCAAAGGTGCCAGCTTTGATGATTTGCTAGCGCCCGTGCAGCGCGCCTGTAGGGCGGTAGTGGTGATAGGAGCAGAGGCTGAGACGTTGTCCCGTTTGTTATCACCGGCAGTGAACGTAGTTAAAGCCGTTACTATGGCCGAGGCCGTAGCAACTGCGAAAACGCTTGCTAAAGAAGGTGATGCCGTCTTGTTGGCGCCGGCCTGCGCCAGTTTTGATATGTATAACAACTATCAGCAGCGCGGTGACGATTTTTGTACTGCGGTCACCAGCTTAAAAAACAAGAGTGTGCATTGAATGATGACGACTCTAGCCAAAAACACAGCGCTAAAAAGCAAGGCTACAGAGAAAAGATCTGGCAGCCAAGGCGCCTTGGCGATAACCGCAGCCGATGGGCAGGCGGTTTCAGTTCGTGTTTTGGCAGGCTGCATAGTGGCATTAATATTAATTGGCTTTGTGGCGATGAGCTCGGCTTCTATAGAGTTTGCGGCCTATCAATACGGTAATCCATTTTTTCATATTACTCGCTACGGATTTCATTTGGCTGTGGCGCTAGTGGGTGCCATGTTGGTGTATAGAGTGCCCATGAATGTATGGGAGCGCTGCAGCCCATTATTATTATTCGCCGCCTTTATTTTATTGACGATGGTGTTGATCCCTGGGGTAGGTCGTGAAGTGAATGGCAGCCGCCGCTGGTTAAGCTTGGGCGTGTTAACACTACAGGCTTCAGAGTTGGCTAAAGTGTGTGTGATTTTATATTTGTCGGGTTACTTAGTGCGTAGGCAACAAGAGTTGCGTGCCAGTTGGACAGGGTTTGTTAAGCCTATGGCGGTGTTGTTTTTTATCACCCTGCTCTTAATGCTAGAGCCAGACTTTGGTGCCACCGTTGTTACTGTAGGCACGGCTTTTGGTATGTTGTTTTTAGCGGGTGTGAAGCTGGGGCAATTCTTATTGGTGATTTTAAGCTCGTTAATGGCCTTGGTATTGTTGATTGCAACATCGCCTTATCGCTTGCAGCGTTGGTTAGCTTTTTCTGACCCCTGGGCCGATGAGTTTAAATTCGGCAGTGGTTACCAGTTGACGCAATCACTCATTGCCTTCGGTCGCGGCGAATGGTTTGGCGTGGGCTTAGGTAACAGCATACAAAAATTATTCTTCTTGCCAGAGTCGCATACCGACTTTGTGTTTGCCATTTATGCAGAGGAGTTTGGTGTTGTCGGCTCGTTATTGTTATTGGCTTTGTTTGCGGCATTGATTATGCAAATTTTAAAATTAGGTAGGTTGGCTGAGCAAATGCTTAAGCCTTTCCATGCCTATGTGGCTTACGGTATAGCGTTGATGTTGAGTAGCCAAGTATTTATCAATATAGGCGTTAATACCGGCATGCTGCCCACTAAGGGTTTAACGCTACCTTTTTTAAGCTATGGCGGCAGCAGCTTAATTGTGTGCTGCGCCTTAATGGCGATGGTATTTCGTATCTATGCCGAGTTGCATCAAGGTGCGGCGACAGTGAGTCATAAAAAGCAACGCGAGGTGACAGCATGACTGCGCCGGCGGTGTTAATTATGGCTGGTGGGACCGGTGGCCACGTATTCCCAGCATTAGCCGCGGCAGAATGTTTGCGTGCGCAAGGCGTGCATGTGGAATGGTTGGGCACGGCTAAGGGTATAGAGTCGCGCTTGGTACCTGAAGCGGGCATAACATTAAATCTATTAAGTGTGTCGGGTTTGCGTGGCAAAGGAGTGATAAGTTTATTAAAAGCGCCTTGGCAGTTGCTGTGCGCGTTGCGGCAGGCGCTGCAAGTTTTACGTCGCCTAGACCCTGTTTGTGTCTTGGGTATGGGCGGTTTTGTCGCAGGCCCTGGCGGTTTGGCCGCTTGGTTAACCGGTAGGCCCTTAGTGATACACGAGCAAAATGCAGTGGCGGGCACCACTAATCGCTTATTGGCCCGTTTCGCAAAAGTGGTATTAACAGCCTACCCCATTAATTTGGGAGGTGATAAAGGCCGCTATATCGGTAACCCGGTGCGCGATGAAATTGCGCAGATAGTTGAGCCTGCGTTGCGCTGGCAGGCCAGGAAAAATAAGCCGCTGCATGTATTGGTGCTAGGCGGTAGCTTAGGTGCTAAAGCGATCAATGATGCTTTACCGCCGACCCTGGCGCAGTTGAGTAATAAGGCTGGGGTTGAGGTGTGGCATCAAACTGGTAATGCCCATATAGAAGCGGTTAAACAGGCTTATGGGCAGCTGGGGCTTAGTGTTAAAGCCGAAGCTTTTATAGAAGATATGGCAGCGGCCTATAACTGGGCCGATGTGGTGATTTGTCGAGCGGGGGCGTTAACCGTTGCTGAATTAACTGCCGCCGGCGTGGGCAGCTTATTAATTCCCTTGCCCCATGCCATAGACGATCATCAAACTGAAAACGGCCGTTGGTTGGCAAGTAATGGCGCGGCTATGTTATTGCCGCAAACTGAATTAAACCCTGAGCTGCTAGCGGAAAAAATTAAGCACTGGGCGCTCAATAAAGAGCAGTTACTCAATATGGCGACAGCCGCAAGATGTTTAGCTAAAAATAATGCAGCTATAGATGTTGCCACAACCTGTATGGAGTTTGCTCATGCTGGGTAATGAAGCTGCCTTCGTGGTGCCAGAAATGCGTCGTATTAAGCGCATACATTTTGTAGGTATAGGCGGTGCCGGTATGTGCGGCATAGCTGAAGTGTTATTGAATATGGGTTATAGCATTTCCGGCTCTGATATACAGGTTTCAAAAAATACTGCCAGATTACAGGATATGTGTGCCGATATTTTCATCGGCCATCAGGCTAGCAATGTCGACGGTGTGGATGTAGTGGTGTGTTCTAGCGCAGTCAACGAACAAAATCCAGAGGTGATAGCCGCTAGGGCGGCACGTACGCCTATAGTACCGCGGGCCGAAATGCTGGCAGAGTTAATGCGTTATAGACACGGCATTGCGGTAGCGGGTACTCACGGTAAAACCACCACCACCAGTTTGATTACGTCTATATTTGCCGAAGCCAAACTAGACCCCACCTTTGTGATTGGCGGCTTGGTAAACAGCGCCGGTACCAATGCGCAGTTGGGTGAAAGCCGTTATTTAATCGCCGAAGCCGATGAAAGTGATGCCTCATTTTTACATTTGCAGCCTATGATTTCGGTAATCACCAATATAGAAGCCGATCATATGGCCACCTATGACGGTGATTTTGAAAAACTAAAGCAAACCTTTGTGGAGTTTTTACATAATCTGCCTTTTTATGGCATGGCAGTGTTGTGTATAGATGACGATGTGGTGCGCGAGTTAATGCCACAAATTAGCCGCGCTATTTTAACCTACGGCTTTAGTGATGATGCAGATTATCAAATTATTAATGTGGTCAAGCGCAATAGAATTACCGACTTTGAAGTGCTGAGGAAAAACGGCAAAGGCACTCTGTCGCTAACCATTAATATGCCTGGCGATCACAACGTATTGAATGCCACAGCTGCCATAGCGGTAGCCTGTGACGAAGGCATCGATGACGCAGCGATATGCCGCGGGGTGGAAAAATTTCAAGGAGTGGGTAGACGTTTTCAGGTCTATGGTGATTACCCTATCGCAACGGGTAATGTCACCTTGGTTGATGATTATGGCCATCACCCCACCGAGGTGGCCGCCACTATTTCTGCAGCTAGGCAAGCTTGGCCGGAGAGACGCTTGGTAATGGTGTATCAGCCGCACCGTTACAGCCGCACCAAGGATTTATATGAAGATTTTGTGCAGGTCTTGTCCGAGGTTGATTGCCTGTTGCTGTTGGAAGTTTACTCTGCAGGCGAGAAAGCGATCGCGGGAGCTGATAGCCGTAGCTTATCGGGCACTATACGTAATCGCGGCAAGGTAGACCCTATTTTTATCGCCAATATCAACGACATCAGCGAGGAATTACAGCGGGTGTTAAAAGATGGCGATGTGCTACTCACCCAGGGCGCAGGCAATGTCGGCGTATTAAGCGCGGCGCTAGCGGCCAGCCAATTAAAGGGGCCTATCAATGTTAGCTGAACGTTTAAACAGCCCCGTTGCCGTGTTGCTGGGAGGCACTTCTGCCGAGCGGGATATCTCACTGCAAAGTGGCAATGCCGTGCTGCAAGCTTTGCAAAACAAAGGCATAGCGGCCGTGGCCCTAGATACCGCCGAGGCGGGTTGGGTACAAGAGCTTATAGAGCACTATCAACATGTGTTTATTGCCTTGCATGGCATCAACGGCGAAGACGGCACAGTACAAGGCTTACTGGAAATGTTAGGGATTAGTTATACCGGTAGCGGCGTCATGGCCTCAGCTCTGGCCATGGATAAAATGCGCTGTAAACAATTGTGGGATGGTGTAGGCCTACCCACCGCCGAGTTTGCTCACTTGCAAGCGGATAGCGATTGGCAGGGTTTAATGGCGCAATGGGGCGAGGCTATGGTTAAGCCCGCGCACGAAGGCTCTAGCCTAGGCATGGCGAAAGTGAATAGCGCTGAGCAATTAGAGCAGGCCTATCACTACGCCTCGCAATATGACGCTGTGGTAATAGCCGAGCGCTGGATTAAGGGTGCTGAGTTTACTGTGGCGGTCTTGGCCGGGGTGGCTTTACCTCCTATACGCTTAGAAACAGCAAACAGTTTTTACGATTATGAAGCCAAATATATTTCCAACGATACCAAATATATTTGCCCCTGCGGTTTGGCTGCGGAGCAAGAGCAGCTGCTTAAACAATTAGCCGAACAGGCTTTTGTCAGCATAGGCTGTACTGGCTGGGGCCGGGTAGATTTTATGCAGGATGAGCAGGGTAACTTTTATTTATTAGAAGTTAATACCGTACCGGGTATGACCAGTCACAGTTTAGTGCCTATGGCCGCAAAAGCGGTGGGGATGAGCTTTGATGATTTGGTAGAAGCTATTTTAGCCTTGAGCGTAGAGTCATAATGCAATTCTTAAAGCCTAAAAAACAACGCGGTGCTGTTAGCAAAGGCCCCCCTAAACCTTCCAAGGCAAGCTTCCCTTGGCGGCGTTTGCAGTCTGCATTGTTTGTGGCGGCGTTGTTGCTGCTAGTGGGCGGCTTATATCAGGGCGGTATGCATATTATTAACCAGCCCATAGATAAAGTGGCGGTAAGCGGCGAGCTTAGGTATGTCAATAAAGAAAAAGTTATTGCCGAAGTACGCCCCTTTTTACAGCAGGGATTTGTGCGCATAGATATGGCGGCGATACGCAAGCAGTTACAAAAACTTCCTTGGGTTTATGAGGTAAGGGTGCAGCGCTTATGGCCCAATGAAGTGGCGATTAATATTGTTGAGCAGCAAACTATAGCGCAGTGGGGTGAGCGAGGTTTTTTAAATCACCGCGGCGAACTATTTAAGCCTAAACCCATGGTTAAGGTGCCGGGTCTGCCTTTATTGGCCGGCCCCGATGAGAGCAGTAAAACCGTGATGGCTAATTATCGTGCAGTAGGCGAGTTGCTAAGGCATCAGGGTTTAGAGTTAGAACGTTTTCAGTTAAATACTAGGGGCGGCTGGCAGGCCACCTTACGAGGCGGTGTAACGCTGAGTATAGGTCGCGATCAGTTGATGGAAAAAATGCAGCGCTTTGCTTATGTCTATCAAAAAACCTTAGCGAGTAATTTGGCATCGATTAAAAGCATAGACATGCGCTATAGCAATGGCTTGGCGGTGAGCTGGCGTGAGCAAACATAAGAGAGCTGTAAACATGGTTAAAAGTAACAGTGTTGATAAAAAAACGATAAAGAGGAGTGTGCGCTGATGAGCAGCTCATCAAATAGCAAGATGATAGTCGGCTTAGATATAGGCACCTCAAAAGTGGTGGCTATAGTTGGCGCGGTAACCAGTGATGGTGAGTTGGAAATTGTTGGCATAGGTTCGCACCCCTCTAGAGGTTTAAAGAAGGGTGTGGTGGTGAATATAGAGTCCACCGTGCAATCAATACAGCGTGCTATAGAAGAGGCAGAGCTAATGGCGGGCTGCCAAATACACTCGGTGTACGCGGGCATAGCCGGCAGCCATATACGCAGCTTAAATTCTCACGGCATAGTGGCGATACGCGATCGCGAAGTGTATCCCTTGGATTTGGAAAGAGTGATAGATGCAGCGCAAGCGGTAGCGATACCTGCCGATCAAAAAGTACTGCATATATTGCCGCAGGAATACGTCATAGACACGCAAGAGGGTATTAAAGAGCCTCTGGGTATGTCGGGCGTGCGTTTAGAAGCCAAGGTACATTTAGTGACTTGCGCAGTAAACGCGGCTCAAAACATAGAGAAATGTATACGCCGCTGTGGCTTGGAAGTGGAAGATATTATTTTAGAGCAGTTGGCTTCTAGTTATGCGGTGTTAACCGATGACGAAAAAGACCTAGGTGTTTGCTTGGTAGATATCGGTGGCGGCACCACAGATATTGCCATTTTTACTGAAGGCTCTATACGTCACACCGGTGTTATTCCTATTGCTGGTGATCAGGTAACGAATGATATTGCCATGGCTTTGCGCACGCCTACGCAACACGCTGACGAGATTAAAATTAAATACGCTTGTGCCTTAACGCAGTTAGCGGGCGCGGATGAGTCTATCAAAGTGCCCAGCGTGGGCGATAGGCCGCCTCGCGAACTATCACGGCAAGCATTAGCGGAAGTGGTAGAGCCGCGCTATGACGAATTATTTACCTTAGTGCAGGCAGAGTTACGCCGCAGTGGTTATGAAGATTTAATCGCTGCCGGCATAGTGTTAACCGGCGGAACCTCCAAAATGGAAGGAGTGGTTGAGTTAGCCGAAGAGATATTTAACACGCCGGTGCGCATAGGTTCGCCGCAAAATATTAGCGGCCTTACCGATATAGTCCGCAACCCGATTTATTCTACCGGTGTGGGCTTATTAATATACGGTTTAAAACAGCAGGAGCCGGGGGCGATTAGAAGCCGCTCAGCGAATACGACAAACAATACGGGCAAAATGAGCCGTATTAAAGAATGGTTTAAAAATAATTTTTAATTTTTTAATTAATGTAAAACAGTTACTCATGCCAACATTGGTTGGAATCGGTAAAAACAAAAAAGGGAGAAGGAAAATGTTTGAACTCGTTGATAATGTGCCCCAAAGCGCAGTCATTAAAGTAATTGGTGTAGGCGGTGGCGGCGGTAATGCTGTGCGTCACATGATAGATTCGGGCGTGTCTGGTGTAGATTTTATTTGCGCCAATACCGATGCTCAGGCTTTAACGGATTTAGCTTCTTCAACGGTTTTACAGTTGGGTGGCAACATCACTAAAGGTTTGGGTGCAGGCGCCAATCCGGAAGTGGGTAGGCATGCAGCTTTAGAAGATAGAGAGCGCATAGCCGAAGCCATACACGGTGCCGATATGATTTTTATTACCGCTGGCATGGGTGGCGGTACCGGTACCGGTGCGGCACCGGTAGTTGCTGAAGTGGCTAAAGAGATGGGCATCTTAACGGTAGCTGTAGTGACGCGCCCCTTCCGTTTTGAAGGTAAGAAGCGCATGAAGATTGCCGATGAAGGTATGCTGGAATTACAACAGCATGTGGATTCACTTATCACTATTCCTAACGAAAAATTGTTAGAAGTGTTAGGTAAAAACACGCCGTTAATCGAAGCCTTTAAAACCGTTAACAATGTATTACTAGGTGCGGTGCAGGGTATAGCGGATTTGATTATCAACCCAGGCCAAATCAACGTCGACTTTGCAGATGTGCGCACAGTGATGTCAGAAATGGGTATGGCGATGATGGGTGCCGGTTCGGCCCGCGGTGAAAATCGTGCCCGTGAAGCGGCAGAAATGGCTATACGCAGCCCCTTACTGGATGATATTAATCTGGAAGGTGCGCGCGGTATTTTAGTTAATATTACTGCTGGTCCTGATATGTCTCTGGGTGAGTTTGCTGAGGTCGGTGACATTATTGAAGCGTTGGCCTCTGAAAATGCGACTATAGTTACCGGTACTGCGATGGATCCAAGCCTGGGCGACGAGCTGCGGGTGACTGTGGTAGCGACGGGTTTAGGTGGTCATCAATCGATGGCTAAGCCAGAAAAAGTAGCGGATACTAAGCCTTTAGAGGTGGTGAACCCCGACTATAGCAAGCTGGATAGACCTACGGTGATGCGCACTAGCGGTGCTAACGCACTTAAGCGTGAACACAGCGTGGCCCCTAGCGAAGATAGAGATATGGAATATTTAGACATTCCAGCATTTCTACGTCGCCAAGCCGATTAAACGTAGAGCTGGGTAATATCACTGAGGGTTTGGCGATACTATTGAACTCTGGTAGTATTCGCGCCTCAAAATCCGGGCCTCGCATGTGGCGTATGCCACAGACGAATAGCTGAGCAAAAGTAGCCATGATTAAACAGCGTACCTTAAGAAATGCAATCCGTGCCACCGGCGTAGGCCTGCACACGGGTGAAAAGGTGTACCTAACCTTATTACCCGCCCCTATAGACACGGGGATTGTATTTCGTCGCACCGACCTTGATCCTGTGGTCGAAATTCCTGCGCGCGCAGAGAATGTCGGCGATACCACTTTATCAACCACCTTAATACAAGATGGCGTGCGTGTTTCAACGGTAGAGCATTTACTGTCGGCTATGGCAGGCTTGGGTATAGATAACGCCTATATAGAGCTAAGTGCGGCCGAAGTGCCCATTATGGATGGTAGTGCGGGTCCTTTTGTATTCCTGATTCAATCAGCGGGTATACAAGAGCAAGAAAAGGCCAAGCAGTTTATACGCATTAAACAACCGATATCGGTAGAAGATGGCGACAAAATAGCCAGCTTCCTCCCTTTTGATGGCTTTAAGGTGTCATTTACTATCGATTTCGATCATCCGGTATTTCGCGACCGCAAGGCCAGTGCCGAATTAGATTTTTCCAGTACCTCTTTTGTGAAAGAAGTTAGCCGTGCCAGAACCTTTGGTTTTATGCATGAAATTGAATACCTGCGCTCCAAGGGCCTGGCCCAAGGCGGCAGTGTAGACAATGCTATTGTGGTTGATGAGTACCGCATCCTCAATGAAGATGGCCTGCGTTACGAAGATGAGTTTGTTAAGCATAAGGTATTAGATGCCATTGGTGATTTATACCTATTGGGCAATAGCTTGATAGGTGAGTTTAAAGCCCACAAATCTGGCCATGCCCTTAATAATGCTTTGTTGCGCAGCTTAATCGCCAAGCCAGAGGCTTGGGAAGTAGTGACTTTTGACGATAAAGACACTGCCCCCATCTCTTATATGGCACCCGTTTCGGCGGTATAAACCCTATAAACCTCGGTTGATGGGCTTTTGTTATAGCGTGAGCTACTAGGCAAAAGCTGTTTCAGCTGTCGGTTTTTTGGGTTATAAGTTGGTAATTGCGGCATTTATATGCCATATTTGCACGCAATTCTGGGTTAGTAGTACTCAGCTAGCCCTGTGGCTGGTCAATAAAAGAAGCCAATAAAACAGCACATACTTATGAAAGTTATCATTGTTAACGATAAACATGCTGAGTCTAAAACTCTTTCCCTAGGGTTGTGGACGCGTACCTTGCTGTCGCTATGTTTATTGGGCGCGCCTTTGGCTACCGGTATTTATCTAGGTTACCAAGCGGGCCACGATGATGAAGTTTTAGATCACAGCGCGCTGCAATTGTTAAAAGATCGCAGTGAGCAGCAGCAGCAAGAGCTTAGTGATGCCAAGCGGCAAGCCGAGCAACAACTGCAAGCCCTAACCCTACGCATGGCGGAGTTACAATCGCGGCTGGTGCGCTTAGACGCTCTGGGCGAGCGCGTAACCACCATCGCCAAGTTAGACAAAGGCGAATTCGATTTTAGCCAAATGCCCGCTCTGGGTGGCCCCGAAACCGATGACTTGGGCCAAAGCTACTCGCAAACCGATTTTGTTAGCAATATGGACGAGCTGTTGGCCAAGGTTGATAACCGCGCCCAGCAGTTAGAAATACTAGAGACTCTATTAGCCAACCGTAAAATCCAAGACGATATTTTCCTCGCTGGCCGGCCTATCAAAAAAGGTTGGATGTCTTCTCGCTTTGGTCATAGGGCCGACCCATTTACGGGCCGCGCCGCTATACACGAAGGGGTGGATTTTGCCGGTAAAGAAGGCTCGGCAGTTATTTCTGTAGCTGCAGGTGTAGTCACTTGGGCTGATAAGCGTTACGGCTATGGCCAAATGGTAGAAGTTAACCACGGCGGTGGTTATGTTACTCGTTATGGCCACAATAAAGAGCACCTAGTAAAGGTGGGCGATATTGTTAAGAAAGGCCAAGAGATTGCTCTAATGGGTAGTACTGGCCGTTCTACTGGCCCCCATGTTCATTTTGAAGTCTATAAGCACGGTCGCGCCGTCGACCCCGCTGCATATATACATCGTACCAACCGATAGTTTTACCTCTCTAGCTAATTCTTAGCAGCTTCTTCTGATATATCTTATCTGGATATGCCTGTCGCGACGACTGTGACAAAGATATATTCTCAGCCACACAACATTTTAATAGTGAAAGTTATGATTGGTAATGTTCTTAAAAAAGTATTCGGCAGTAAAAATGACCGTGAATTAAAGCGCATGAGCAAAACGGTTGAGCTCATTAATGCGCAAGAGGAGGGTCTAAAAGCTTTAGATGACAGCCAGTTACAAGCCAAAACCGACGAATTTAAAAAACGTTTAGAGCAAGGTAGTAGCCTGGATGAATTATTGCCTGAGGCGTTTGCGGTAGTGCGTGAGGCGGGCCGTCGAGTAATGGCTATGCGCCACTTTGATGTGCAAATGATAGGTGGTATTACGTTGCACCAGGGGCGTATTTCTGAAATGCGCACCGGTGAAGGTAAAACATTAATGGCGACCTTGCCGGTATATCTCAACGCTATAGGCGGCAAAGGCGTGCACGTGGTTACTGTCAATGATTACTTGGCGCAACGGGATGCCGAGTGGATGCGCCCTCTGTATAACTTTTTAGGTTTGAGCGTGGGAGTCGTGGTTTCTGGACAGGATAGCGAAGCCAAGCGCGCGGCCTATGCGGCTGACATTACCTACGGCACCAATAATGAATATGGCTTTGATTATCTGCGCGATAACATGGCGTTTTCTAAAGAGGATAGATTTCAGCGCGGCTTAAATTTTGCCATTATCGATGAGGTGGACTCGATACTGATAGACGAAGCACGTACTCCTTTGATTATCTCTGGCCCAGCCGAAGATAATTCTGCCTTATACAAACGCATTAATCTCTTTATCCCTAAGCTAGAGGAACAGATAGATGTAGAGGGCGATGAAGAGCAGGAAGAAACCGGCCACTATAAAATTGATGAAAAGACTAGGCAGGTAGAAATGACTGAGGCCGGTCATTTGTTTGTTGAAGAGCTGTTGATTAACGATGGTTTACTAGCGGAAGGTGAGAGCCTGTACTCGGCCACAAATTTATCTTTGTTGCAGCATGTTTACTCAGGCTTGCGGGCCCATAAATTATTCCATCGTGATGTGGAATATATTATTGAAAACCGTCAGGTGGTGTTAATCGATGAGCATACTGGCCGCACCATGGCTGGCCGTCGTTTATCAGAGGGTTTGCACCAAGCCATAGAGGCGAAAGAGGAGTTGGAGGTGCAAGCCGAAAGCCAAACCTTAGCCTCTACTACCTTCCAGAACTTTTTCCGTCTGTACAATACCTTATCGGGCATGACTGGCACCGCCGACACCGAGGCTTTTGAGTTTCACCAAATTTATGGTTTGGACGTAGTGGTTATACCTACCAACGTGCCTATAGTCAGAAAAGATTTAAATGACCTGGTGTATTTATCTTTGGAAGAAAAATACCAGGCCATAGTGGATGATGTTAGAGAGCTGGTAAAAAAGGGCGCACCTATTTTAGTGGGTACGGCGTCGGTAGAAACGTCGGAAGCGCTATCAACTTTATTTAAAAAATCCAAAATCGATCACAAAGTGCTAAACGCCAAATACCATGAGCAAGAAGCCAGCATTATTGCCCAAGCAGGTAGCCCAGGGGCAGTCACTATCGCTACCAATATGGCGGGTCGTGGTACTGATATCGTATTGGGTGGCAGTGTAGACGTAGAAATTGCCGCGGTGGACGATCCCAGCGAAGCGCAGATTAAAGCATTGCGTGATGCTTGGGCCGTGCGCCATAAAAAAGTAATAGAAGCGGGCGGCCTGCATATTATAGGCACCGAGCGTCATGAGTCACGGCGTATAGACAACCAGCTGCGTGGCCGTGCCGGTAGGCAAGGTGACCCAGGGTTATCGCGTTTTTATCTATCTATGGATGATAGTTTAATGCGTATTTTTGCTTCTGAGCGAGTAAAAATGTTTATGCAAAAACTGGGCATGGAAAAGGGTGAGGCCATAGAGCACAGCATGGTTACCAACTCTATAGAAAAAGCCCAGAAGAAAGTAGAAGGCCGTAACTTTGATATCCGTAAGCAATTATTAGAATACGATGATGTTGCCAATGACCAGCGTCAAATTGTGTATCAGCAGCGGGTAGAGTTATTAGAGGCGGAAGATATACACGACACCATAGAAGCGATACGCGAAGATGTGGTGCATGATTTAGTGAGTGAGTATATCCCTCCACAAAGCATAGAAGAGCAGTGGGATGTTCCCGGTTTAGAAAACCGCTTAGAGACCGAATTTGCTACGGAGTGCCCAATACAAGAATGGCTGGATAGCGACGATCAGTTACACGAAGAAACCCTGCGGCAAAAAATTCTCAGCGCGGTAAAAGCTAGCTACGATCAAAAAATGGCCGAGATAGGCGATGAGCTGCGCCAAGTTGAAAAGCATATTATGTTGCAGGTGTTGGATGGCTTGTGGAAAGAGCATTTGGCGACTATGGATCATCTGCGTCAGGGTATACATTTGCGTGCCTATGCACAGAAAAATCCCAAACAAGAATATAAGCGCGAAGCGTTTGAGTTGTTCCAAGAAATGTTGGTTAACTTAAAGTTTGAGGTGGTGAAGTTTTTATCCCATGTGCGTATACAACATGAAGATGAAGTTAAAGCTTTAGAAGAGCAGCGTCGCAAAATCGAAGCCATGCAGCAAATGGAGTTTAACCACCCCAGTGCTGATTCCGGTTTGGTTGGCGATCAAGCTGAGCAGGCCGATGAACAGGAACCCTTTGTGCGCGAAGGCCGTAAAGTGGGTCGCAATGAGCCTTGCCCTTGTGGCTCGGGTAAGAAGTTTAAACAATGTCACGGTAAATTAGCTAACGCATAAAGCGTGTGTAACGTGTAATAGTGTGGAGTATTGAAAATGGCTGTTGGGTCTGGAAACTTGCCAGAGTTACACGATGTTGAAGGTTTTAGTTTAGGTATAGCCAGTGCCGGTATTAAAACGCCCGGCCGCCGCGACCTGGTAGTAATGGAAATTTGTGCCGGTGCCAGTGTCGCGGGCGTGTTTACCCAAAATGCCTTTTGTGCCGCGCCTGTGCAAGTGGCCAGGCGTCACCTAACGACTGATACACCGCGTTATTTATTGGTGAATACCGGTAATGCCAACGCCGGTACCGGCGCACAAGGGGTTACTGACAGCGAGCAGTGTTGCGCTTTCTTAGCCGAGCAAGCTGGCGTTAGCCCAGAGCAGGTTTTACCGTTCTCTACCGGTGTGATAGGCGAATTATTAAACGTGAGCAAAATAGCGTCGGCTATTCCTCAGGCTATAGTCGATTTAAAGCCCGACAATTGGGTGGCCGCTGCCGAAGGTATTATGACCACTGATACCCGCCCGAAAGCCGCTTCACGTCAGTTTGAATTGGCTGGCGTTACGGTTACCGTCACCGGTATTGCCAAGGGTGCGGGCATGATTAAGCCTAATATGGCGACGATGTTGGGCTATATCGCTACTGACGCTGCCGTAAACCAAGCGTTACTGAATAAGATAGTGATAGAGGCCAGCAACCTATCCTTTAACCGCATCACCATCGATGGCGACACCTCCACTAATGATGCCTGCATCTTAGTGGCTACTGGCAAAGCTGCATTGGCTCCACTCAATAGTGAAGAAGATGCCTTGTATCAGCCTTTGCTGGAAGCAATTAGCACGGTGTTTATAGAGTTAGCCCAAGGCTTGGTGCGTGATGGTGAAGGTGCCAGCAAATTCGTTACGGTTAAGGTTGTAGGCGGTAAAACCGAACAAGAAACCTTGGCTGTGGCGTTTACCGTAGCAGAGTCGCCTCTGGTGAAGACAGCGCTATTTGCCAGCGACCCAAACTGGGGGCGTTTGCTGGCCGCTATAGGTCGCGCCGGAGTAGAAAATCTTGATGTTAACCGCGTTAATGTGCAATTAAATGAAGTGTTAATTGCCGAACACGGTTGCCGTGCGGCCAGCTATACCGAAGAGCAGGGGCAGGCGGTGATGGATCAAGAAGAAATTACCATCACGATAGATTTAGCGCGAGGCGAGCAACACAGCACAGTGTGGACTACGGACTTGTCGTACGACTATGTGCGTATCAATGCCGATTACCGCAGCTAGCTTGCCAGTATGAGCCAGCCAGTGCATGTTGCGGTGGGCGTCATCCTCAACGCCCAACAACAAATTCTTATTGCGTTACGCCACGACAGCAGCCATCAGGGCGGTTTGTGGGAGTTTCCCGGTGGTAAGGTGGAAGCTAACGAGAGCGTGCAGCAGGCGTTGGCTAGAGAGCTGGAAGAGGAGCTGGGTATCATCACCCAGCGCTTACAGCCCTTAACCCAGATACACCACGATTACGGCGATAAAACGGTGCATTTAGATGTGTGGTGGGTGACTGCATTTAGTGGTGAGCCACTAGGTCGTGAAGGCCAGCCACTTAAATGGGTGGCTGCGGCTGAGCTTACGGCTTTTGATTTCCCCAAGGCGAATAAGCCTATTATTGATGCGGTGTTACAGTCGCTTAGCTAAGCGCTAATCCTGTGGCGGCAAGTCACCGGATAGTAAATCGTCATACACCGAATTACCGCCTATCAAATTTTCCTCATTGGCCCAGGCCACAAAATCTTTATCTTTGCAGCTCTGTGAGCAAAAGGGGCGGTAAGGGTTGTTGCTGTCCCACTCTAGTTTACGTTTACAGCTGGGGCATTCTACAGTCAGTGCGTTAGTCATGGTGATGGCTTTATAGTTGCGGGCTAAGGGTTAAATACTTAGCGTGTAGTGTATCAATTTTTTGCTGTAGTGCGGCAACATCATCGCTGTTATCTATCACATCGTCGGCTAGCTTTAGGCGCTCTTGCCTAGGGATTTGGCTGTCGATAATGCGTTGTATTTGTTCGCTATTATTATTGTCGCGGTTACTGGCGCGCTGCAGTTGCAAGGCTGCGGGCACATCAATCACCAGTATGCGGTCACAGAGTTGTTGTTGATCGGTTTCTAATAATAAAGGCGATACAAAGATAGTGTAGGGGCTGCTAGCGTTGGCTAATTGCTCTGTGATGCTTAAGCGAATTAGCGGGTGTAGTAGCTGCTCCAACCAGGTTTTTTGTTCGGGGTTTTGAAAAATAATATCACGTAATTGAGCACGGTTGAGTCCGCCATCAGGGCGTAAAATGCTGCTGCCAAAATGCTCACTGATACGCGCCAAGGCGGGGCTGCCGTTGGCGACGACGAGGCGCGCCACTTCATCGGCATCAACAATATCTATGCCCAGTTGCTTAAAATAATCGCTGGCAGCGGTTTTGCCGCTACCTATGCCGCCAGTCAGGCCAATGATTAAGGGGCGCGATGTGCTCACTTTTACTGCAGGCCGGCAAACTGTAAATAGCTGCGGGTGATGTGGTCGCCCCACAAAAAGGCTATCCAGCCGGCGATGGCTAAGTAAGGGCCAAAGGGTATGGCGGTGTCGCGGCCTTTATTGTTGAGTATCATTAATGCAATACCAATAATCGCCCCCACCAGTGATGACAGCAAAATAATAATAGGCAGGCTCTGCCAACCCATCCACGCGCCCAGTGCCGCCAATAATTTAAAATCACCAAAGCCCATGCCTTCTTTGCCGGTTAATAGCTTAAAGGCCCAGTACACAGTCCATAGGCTTAAGTAACCAAAAACTGCTCCCCAGAGGGCATTTTCTAGGCTGGTATAAAGGCCAAAGGCGTTACAGATTAAGCCCAGCCATAGTAAAGGCAGGGTGATTTGATCGGGTAATAGCTGGGTGTCGGCATCTATCATGGTGAGGGCGATTAAGGCCCAAGTTAGTAATAGCGCGGCTACCACCTCGTAGCCCATACCCAGCTGCCAAATCAGTATGCCCGATAAAAAGCCGCTAACGGCCTCTATAATGGGGTAGCGTATAGATATGGGGTTTTGGCAGCGGGCGCATTTACCTTTTAGCAGTAGGTAGCTGATGACAGGGATATTTTGCCAGGGCTTAATTTCTTTTTTGCAGTTGGGGCAGTGGGAGTTAGGAAAAGCGAGATTAAATTTTTCGCTTTTTTCGTTCTCATCTTCAGCCGCATCTGCCAAGTCCAGAATATAACGGCATTCTGATTGCCATTCTCTTTCCATCATCACAGGCAGGCGGTATATCACCACATTGAGAAAGCTGCCTACTAGTAGCCCTAAAATAACTACCCCGCCAATAAATAAAGCGGGGTAGAAGGGGTATAACTCTATGAGTGTTTGCATAGTTTAGATTGCGGCACCTAGCATGAATATGGGGAGGTACATGGCTACCATTAGGCCGCCTATCAACACACCTAAAATAGCCATGATAATGGGCTCTAGTAAAGCGGTCATATTATCGACCATATTATCTACTACATTCTCAAAATGGGTGGCGACTTTTTCTAGCATGGTATCCAAAGCGCCTGACTCTTCACCTATGGCCACCATTTGCAACACCATGCTGGGGAATAGGCCAGAAGAACGTATGGCTTGGTTTAATTGCGTACCGGTGGTGACCTCATTTTTAATTTTAATAATGGCATCTTTGTAGATGACGTTGCCGGCGGTGCCGGCCACCGCTTCTAGCGCATCGACTAAAGGTACGCCGGCAGCAAAGGTGGTGGATAGGGTACGGGCAAAGCGGGCGATAATAGAGTTGAATATGATGTCGCCGACTATAGGGACTTTTAAGATAAATTTATCGGCAGCATACGATACAGCTTCAGAGCGCTTAATAGCTTCTTTTAAGGTGAATACCGCGCCTATAATGCCCACTAGTATGATAAGCCACCATTCAATTACAAAGTCAGATAGCCCCATTACCATTTTGGTGAAGGCGGGTAATTCGGCGCCAAAAGCCGAAAAAGATTCAGCAAATTGCGGAATAACTTTGATTAATAACAATGCAGTAACGACTAAGGCTATGACCAAAATTGCAATAGGATAAGTCATGGCTTTTTTAATTTTAGCTTTCAGCTCTTCCGACTTTTCTTTGTAAGTGGCTACCCTATCTAGCATAGTTTCTAAGGTACCGGATTGTTCGCCAGAGGCTATCAAACTACAAAACAAATCATCGAAATATTTGGGGTGTTTGGCGATGGAGGGGGCAAAACCAGAGCCTGAGGCGACATCGTTTTTGATCTGTAAAACCAGATCACGCATAGAAGGATTATCTAAACCTTCTGCAACTATGTCGAAGCTCTGCACCAGCGGTACACCGGCCTTCATCATCGTAGCAAGCTGACGGGTAAAGATGGCAACGTCGGCAGGCCTGATTTTTTTACCACCACCACCAAACAAGGGCTTGGGTTTTTTCTTAACCGATTTGGCGATCACTCCTTGTTTGCGTAATTGGGCCTTTGCCATGGTTTGGTTAGAGCTTTGTACTTCGCCGTTAACCTCTTTGCCTTGCTTATCGGTACCTTTATAAGTAAAGGTGCTGGTTTTTATTGTGGTTGCCATCGATTAATCCTTGGTGACGCGGTTAACTTCTTCTAAGCTGGTTAAACCTTGAGCGGCTTTTAGTAAGGCCGAGCGCCGCAGGTCATTAAAACCTTCTTTTCTAGCAATTTTATCGATTTCTATCGAGTTGCCGCCGTCCATAATAATCTGAGACAGGGCCGGAGTAATGCGAACGACTTCATAAATTCCGACACGGCCCTTATAACCATTGGAGCATTTGTCGCAACCTACGGCTTTCATCAAGGTAATATTTTCCAAATCACTTTCTAGAAAGCCTTCTTCTAATAATATTTCTTTGGGAATCTCGGTAGGTACTGCGCAGTGCGAGCATAAACGGCGACCTAGCCGCTGTGCAATGATTAAATTAACCGACGTGGCGATATTGAAGGCAGCAACCCCCATATTCATAAGCCGAGTGATGGTTTCAGCGGCGCTATTGGTGTGCAAGGTAGACATCACCATGTGGCCGGTTTGGGCCGCTTTAATGGAGATCTCGGCAGTTTCCAAATCACGTATTTCACCCACCATAATAATGTCGGGGTCCTGACGTAGGAAGGAGCGCAACGCTTCGGCGAAGGTGAGCCCCACCTTGGGGTTAACATGGCACTGGTTAATGCCCTCTAAGTTAATTTCTACCGGGTCTTCAGCGGTAGATATATTGCGCTCGGGCTCATTCAATATATTGAGGCCGGTGTATAGCGATACGGTTTTACCACTCCCCGTAGGGCCAGTCACCAAGATCATGCCCTGTGGCTGGTTGAGCGCCTGCATATACAGCTCTTTCTGCTCTGGCTCATAGCCCAGCGCATCTATACCCATTTGCGCACTGCTGGGGTCTAAAATACGTAACACCACTTTTTCGCCAAACAGGCAGGGCAGGGTGTTAACTCGGAAATCGATGGCGCGTTTTTTGGACAACCGCATTTTAATACGGCCATCCTGCGGTAGGCGCCGCTCAGAGATATCCATCTGCGACATAACCTTTAAGCGTGATGATAGCCTACCGGCCAAAGACATGGGCGGGCGGGCGACTTCTTGTAATATGCCATCGGTTCTAAAACGTACCCGGTAGCTTTTCTCGTAAGGCTCAAAGTGTATGTCGGAGGCACCGCTTTTAATGGCATCGATAAGCACTTTGTTAACAAAGCGCACGATAGGGGTTTCATCGGCGCCATCACCGGTTTTATCGTCTTTGCCACCAGCTTCGTCTACGGCTTCTATATCTAGGTCTTCTAGGCCTGCATCATCCAGGTCGCCCAATCCGCCTAGGGGCTCATCATTGGCCTCTATGAAGTCGAGAAGGGCCTTGGCTAGCAGCTCTTCATTAACCAGCACCGCATCAGTATTAATGCCAGTGTGAAACTTGATTTCGTCCAAGGCACGGAGGTTGGTGGGGTCAGATACGGCAATAAACAAACGATTGCCACGGCGAAACAGCGGTAGCGAGTGGTGTTTTTGCACCAGCTTAATATCGATTAGCTCCCTAGGGATAACCTCTTTATTAAAGGCGGAGAGGTCAAACAACGGCGCCCCAAATTCATCGGAGGCTGCCTCAGCTATAGTGCTGCTATCCAAATAGTTGTTGGTCACCAAGTGGCTAACAAAATGGTGCTTCTCTTTAGCGGCCTCTTGTTGCGCCTTTTGGGCGATTTCTTCGCTTAGGGCGCCATCTCTAACTAGCCGCCTGGCTAAACCGTTTAAGGCAATAGGTGCTTCGGTGTTCATATCTTTATCTACTTTAAGCGTGTTTATTGTTGTGATTTCGCATGATTGTTGACAAAAAATGTCACAATGTTGTTGTTTTGAAACAAAAGCTCATTAAAGCATGGTTGTTGATAAGGCTACTATAATTTAAACAAAATTCCAGTTTTTGCTTGTAATCCCTTATTTTTCCACTAGTTTTTAGTTCTGGTAGTATGGCTTTGCGTAGTTGGCACGCGACTTGAATTGTAAATATTCAAGTGGTGAAAGGCACTGAAAGTTTTAATGAGGTCAGCTGATCTCAATAAAGTAAATGTTATCTTAGGAGATACACAATGAAGAAAGTACAACAAGGTTTTACCTTAATAGAACTGATGATCGTAATTGCGATTGTAGGTATTTTGGCGGCGACTGCGCTACCAGCTTATCAAGACTATACAATACGTGCAAAAATTGCTGAGCCCGTTAATGGCGCAGCAGCCGCTAAGACAGGATTTTATGAAGATTATGCTGCTAATGGTAAGATGCCTGATGCGACCGACTCAGTTGTAACCGATGCCGAAGATGCGTTAAAAGCTATGAATAATACTATTAAGACAGTCACACCTACCAGACTTGGGGATGATTCGTTTGAGCTAGCCCTAACAGTGCAGGACTTGGGTGGCACTACAGGTACTGCGGGTACAGATGTTATATCTTTCCGTTACTATGGTTCTACAACAGGTCTAAAAATGACTTGTACCAATGCTGCAACAACTGTTGAAAACAAGTACTTGCCTGCTAGCTGTCGCTAATACGGGTAAGGTTATTAAAGAGGGCTTAGGCCCTCTTTTTTTATGCCTAAAAAACGTTATATCAAGGCTTGGTATATTAAAATATCTATTGGCGTTTGTTTGAGGAAGATAAATGTTGGCTGGTAATTATTTAGGCAGTCACGGGCGTAAGGTTGTAGCTGCACTTATGGTAGTGGTGTTGCTAGCAGTCTATTGGCAGGGCCTTGCTAGTCCATTTGTTCTTGATGATTTTACAAATTTCAAAGGCTTGGAGAATGTAACTGATAGCGTTGCTAGTTTTCTAAGTTATATTACAAATAATAATTCCGGTATATTGGGTCGGCCAGTTTCTATGTTGAGTTTTGCGTTGACATATACAATAGCTGGCTCTGTTGATCCTTTTATATTTAAACTAACAAATCTAATAATACACATTATAAACGGGTGGTTAATTTATCAGCTAATGCAGCCCTTAATGGGATTTTGCGGTTATGGTGATAATAAAAAAAATGCTGCTCTCTGTGTGGCAGTATTTTGGCTGTTTACGTCATTGCATGGCAGTACGGTTTTATATGCAGTTCAGAGGATGACGCAACTGTCTGCCATGTTTAGCTTAATGGGATTATGGCTATATATCCAAGGGCGCATCAGCTGTATAGCATTCGGTAAGGGACGCAAGAGAATTTTAACGGCTTATTGCTGCGTAATTTTAGCTACGTTAAGCAAGGAAAACGGTGTTTTATTGCTGCTACTTTTCTTTATGCTTGAAGTAACCGTATTTCATTATCGAGGAGAGAGGGGGAAAAGCAAAATACTGATTGCAAGTAATGTTGCTGTTCTGGGTGGAGGTCTACTTTTTATAGCTCAGTTAGCGACTACAGAGAATATTCCTTTTTTAGACTATAGCCAGCGACCCTATACGATGCTTGAGAGGGTATTGACGGAAACTAGGATTTTATGGGTTTATGTGCAAGAAATTGTACTTCCCTCAGGGGTTGATATTGGCTTGTATCATGATGATATAATTGTCTCGAAAGGATTTTTCGAGCCGTTATCCACGATTGTTTCAGTTGTGGCTTGGTTGGTAGTAATAGGCTTAATGGGTGGGATGTTGGTGTATAAGAAATACACGCTATCTCTGGTCGGCATCTGTCTTTTTTTGGCTGGACATTTGTTAGAGTCTACGTTTATTAACTTAGAGTTATACTTCGAGCATAGAAACTATCTTCCGTCTTTAGGGTTATGGATTATTTTGATTGATGTGTGTGTTAAAGTAGCCGAAAAGTCAGAGTATAGAGCTTATTTATATGTGTTAGCTTCTTTTATCTTGATGATTAATGTGTATGTTATCTGCGTTGAATCAGGCCTTTGGTCACAGACATATAAACAGTCGAAGCTCACAGTATTAAAACATCCAGATTCATATCGGGCACAAAACCAATGGGCGGCTGAGTTAATTAAATATGAGCGATATGCAGATGCTCTTAAAGTGTATACAGCTATTGGTGAAAAGCATAAGAGACTAAATCCTGTTAGCCAAGTACAAAAGATTTGGGTTTATTGTATGGCTAACCTGGCGCCTCATGAGAGTGTTTATAGTTTTGATATTGTGTATATGAAAGGCGCTGATGCGTTATTGTATAACTCCGCTTGGTTATATTTGCTTGATGAAGTTCAGGCTGGGAGGTGTGAGCATGTTAGTATCCCAAGCATAATAAGAAATATTGAGGGATGGCTGAGAAAGGAAATTGTCAAAGAAGGGGGTGGGGATGCTTTGTGGGATATAACGTTTGTGTGGCTGAAGCTTAATGAATATCAGTATGGTGCAGAAAATTCTTTATATAAGGCTGAGCAAATTTTTGCTTTAGGTGGCGTAAAAGCAGGTATCTACGCAGTGAGTCGCTATTTATCAATGGGGCTTATTAAAAAGGCAGAGTCGTTATACCAAACAATAGAACGTGCTATAAGTGCTGAAAAAAAAGAGCAATATCATGAGGATATGGTTATTTTTTCTCAACGTATCAGCGCAGGAAAATAGATTATGGTAAGAAATAATACAGTAAATGTAATAGTTCCTGTGAAGAATGAAGCTGAAGGCTTGCGGCTGATTCTTCCGAAGTTGAGGGAACTATTCGATGGAAATGAAATTATTGTTGTAAATGATGGGTCAACAGATGACACAAGAAATGTGGCTGAAAGCTTTGGCGTTAGGTTAATTAACCATAGTTATTCTAGAGGCAATGGGGCTGCAATTAAGGCTGGTGCAAGTTTATCTAATGCAGATGTTTTAATATTTATGGATGGTGATGGCCAGCATAGGCCGGAGGATATACCTAGGCTGCTCGAGCGTTTTGAGAAGGGTAACGATATGGTAGTAGCTGCTCGTGAAAAAACCTCACATGCAGGGGCTTTTAGATGGGGGGGGAATTGGTTTTATAACAAGTTTGCCAGCTGGATGGTAGGTAGAAAAATACCTGATTTAACATCCGGGTTTAGAGTGGTAAATGCCAGAAAATTTAAAGATTTTATTTACATGCTACCTAATGGGTTTTCTTATCCAACCACAATAACAATGGCCTTCTTTCGTACAGGTTACTCTGTTTGGTATGAAACCTGCGATGTTAAAAATAGAATAGGGAAAAGCCATATATCAATGGTAAGAGATGGAGTAAAGTTTATGTTAATTATCTTTAAAGTAGGGGTTTTGTATTCGCCTATAAAGATATTTGCGCCCATAAGTCTTGCTTTGTTTTTCTTTGGTGTTAGTTATTATGGGTATACCTATGTCAATGAAACTAGATTTACAAATATGAGCGCATTACTTCTATCTATGTCAATGTTGGTTTTTTTAATGGGGCTTCTATCAGAACAAATTAATAATTTGTCCTATGCGGTTATGAGCAAGCATAATAAAACATAATAAATCTAGTAGGCTTAAAAATTCAATGAAAAAACTGTATGTAGAATGCACCCAGACTTGGGAGTCTAAAAATCATTGTGGAATTTCTCGTGTAGTAAGGAATATATTGCTAGAAGGGATGGAGGATGAAGAGTATCAAGTGATCCCAATGATTATTCGTTATGGTGCAGGATACGGAATTTCATATTCAGAGCTAAATGTAAAAAAAGAAGAGGGCTTTGTCCGTTCCAGTAAGCTTTATGATTATCTTACAGAAGTGTATTTATCATTTTTGGCAGTTATTGCTGCAGTGTTTCCTTTTGGTGCAGTGTTAAGATTTATTTATAAGCCAAAAGGCGAATTTGGATTATTGTACCTGATTAATGTCTTGTTTCTACTGCCTGTTAGAACAGTTAGGGCGTATTTAAAAAAAGAGGGGGGCTTTGGACGGGCTGCCAACAGTAAAGTTGTTGAGGGGTTTGTAGGAGAAAAGTTGCGCTTTTATGCTGATGATATTGTGTTACTTCCAGATTGTCCTTGGGCGGCGGGTAACGTAAGTTTTTATAAAAGCTTGCTAGCTTCAGGAGTTAAGATCTATATGTATTGTCATGATATTATACCTATATCTCACCCTAATTATTTTTTCAAAAATGGAGCTAGCAATAGCTACAAACCGTGGTTTGATGAAATGGTTGACAGCTTTAGTGGTATTTTTTGTGTTTCACAATATACCGCTAGCCGGGTAGATCAGTATATGAAAATATTAAATTCTTCAAGGTGTCTACAAAAAAAAGTAATTGATGTGCCTGTCTTTGTTTCTAAGCTGGGTGTGGCGTTTGAACAGGATGATGATGATGAGCCAGGGAATGTTGTTAAAGAATTAGTGTCAAAAAGTTCAGGTGAATTTTATTTAATGGTAGGGACTATAGAAGTTAGGAAAAATCACATTACTGTATTGAATGCTTTTGAGGTTTTGTGGGATCTTGGCTATACCATGCCATTATATATTGCAGGCTCGTGGGGCTGGAGTGTAGATAATCTTTATGAGAGAGTTCTTGCAAGTAAGTATAAAGATATTTATTTATTTATAATAAATGATGCTTCCGATGCGGATATCAAACATCTTTATAGAGGAGCTAGATCCTTAGTTTTTTCTTCGCATAGTGAGGGATTCGGCCTCCCGTTAGTTGAGTCAGCTTATTATCATTTACCGGTTATTGCTTCTGATACAGAAATAAACAGAGAGGTGGCAGGTTCGTCGGCGCAGTATTTTGATGTTGATGATAGTTTTTCTTTGATTAAGGTGATATTAGATGTGGAAAATGGAGAAGTTAAACAAAAAGTGTCGAATATTAAAACTATATCTTGGAACGACTCTTGGTTGAAAATAAAGCACTATTTAATCTGATTATTATACGTTGTGGTTGCAATTATATGGTTGAATGTGTTGGTCAGGGTAAGAAGAGCTATCTTAATGGTTCAGATCGGATTATTACAGAGTTTAGCATAGGTCGCTTCTGGCTGATGAAATATCTGATCTATTAATTTATCAAATGGATGATTGTTAACTATTAGATCGCAACGAAAAATTTATTAAGTTTGTTTTTTTATGAGAATAGATATTAAATTTCTGAGGGCTGTAAAAGAGAGTGAGTGTATTGGAAGCAAAGTGTAGAGATTTATGAAAGTAACTATATATACAGTTAATAGGCATGATTTCCGTAGTTTTTTAGGCTTGCGGGATGCTTTTTTACGACTATTTGAAGCGAGAGAGGTGATCTTTCAATTAGCGTATAGAGACTTTGCTGTTCGTTATAGGCAATCAATATTTGGATACTTTTGGGCTATAATTCCTCAAGTATTAACGGTGGCAATATTTACTTTTTTAGCTGAAAGAAGAGTGTTTGATATGGGGGAAACAGATATCCCCTATGTTATTTATGCGTTATGGAGTATATCTCTCTGGCAGCTATTTTCTGGTTGTATAGTGAATTGCACGAACAGCTTGATCAAGGCAGGAACTTTAGTAACTAAAGTGAATTTTCCCAAGGAGTGTGTAGTTGTTGCCATGTTAGCGGAGCCTATATTGGATTTCATTATAAGGCTTATTCCTGTCTCATTTGTTGTGGTTTGGTTGGGCTATGTGCCGTCATTTAATGCTATCTTGTTGCCGTTTATAGTTTTTGTAGTTGTTATTCTTGCTTTGGGTCTTGGGTTGATGTTTTCAGTCCTTAATCTTTTTTTGAGAGATGTTGGTGGCGTTATTAGTATGGTTCTAACATTCGGGGTATTTCTTTCTCCAGTTTTTTATCCGCCACCATCAGTATCCCCTTTTTGTTGGGTTAACTACCTTAATCCGTTTTCTCCATTGCTAATTTCAACGCAGGATCTTATTGCAGGAAATGAACTGTCGATGCCATTGATGCTTGCGGCGGTTACTTTAGGTGCATTTGTTTGTTTAATAGTTGGCTGGGTGATTTTTTTAGCTGCGATACCTCGTGTAGCGGAAAGAGCATAGTATGAATCAAGAGCCTTTAGTAAGTGTCCGAGGGGTAGGAAAGAAATATTCTGCATCATTATCAAAGTCCATTAAATATGGTCTTATAGATATAGCTGCAGATTTAATGGGGGGGAATAAAAAATCAGAATACCTCCGTGATGAAGAATTTTGGGCGGTAAAAGATATCACCTTTGATGTTTTTAGAGGGGAATGTTTTGGACTAGTGGGGCCAAATGGAGCGGGTAAAAGCTCACTGTTAAAAATGATTAACGGCATTTTTATGCCTGATTCGGGTGAGATTATTTTACGAGGTAAGGTTGCCGCAATTATGGAGATTGGAGCAGGCTTTCATCCATTGCTCAGTGGTAGAGAAAATATTATTGTAAGTGCTTCTATTCTCGGCATGGGGCGAGAAGAGATAGCGGAAAAGCTAGATGACATAATAGGTTTTTCTGAATTAGGCGACTATATAGATATGCCCGTTAAAAATTATTCTAGCGGGATGTACGTGCGCCTAGGTTTTTCGGTTGCCATCCATATGGATCCGGATGTGCTAATTATGGATGAGGTTCTGGCTGTGGGTGATGTTGGGTTTAGAAGTAAATGCTATCAGGCTATAAACGTTCTACGTGATAAGTGTGCAATTATTTTTGTTAGTCATTCTATGTCTGAAGTAGCTCGAGTTTGTAATAAAGGCAGTATGATTGAAGCTGGAAAGATGGTGTTTATAGGGAGTGAAGTAGATTTGATGGCTGAATATCATCGCCGTTTATCAAGGCTTGATGAGGTTGTACCAGTTTATTTGGGGGAAGATAAGATTAAACTCAATGAGTTAAGATTCTTTAAGGACAATGTCGAGATATTTGAATTGGAGTATTCTTCCGATTTACAAATTTTTGTAGAGATGGATGTGAGGCAGGCAGTAAATGATGCCGTCATTAATATATCCTTCGAAAATGTATCTGGTGAACCTGTGTTTCAGTGCTCAAACAATAAGGAGACATTACTTTCATTTTCTCCTGACCTCCAATCATGGTCTGCATCTATAATAGGGTTCCCTTTGGCACCAGGCAGTTACAGTGTGTCAATTCTAATACAGTCGTCAGATTTATTGGTTCCTTACTCGTGGGTAAAAGGGTTTAAAGTGGTGACAGTAACAGGGTGTGGGGCGGGGAGCGCGTTAGTAAGGGCTCCAATAAAATGGTTTTTAGTGGAACCGCGCACGTGAATGAATAGTGAAAGAACGATAAAACTAATTTTTAAAGGTTAATTAATGTCGAATAAAGCTAACATATTTCATATGGCTAGTATGGCGAGAAGTGGAGAAACATTACTGTTAAAGATGTTAGCTCAGCATCAAGATATTGTTGTTGTTCATAACTTAACTGAGTTTGATGATGAAAGTGAAACGTCGGCATTTGAGTTTTTAAAGAAATATTCCGGTCGCACTATAGATTTAGATCACTCTTGCTGTGATCCATACGGACTTAAGAGTGGTCAGATAATTATCTTAAAGCAAGGTGTGTGGAAGCATGCATACTCATTTTCAGGCTTCATATTATCCAGAAATCCGTTTTCAATTTATGCTAGCCTTAAGTTGTACGATAAAGAGCATATTGATTATCACTATATTGAAAATTTTTGGTTTAATAATAGCCGTCGTGTTTATTTGTGGATGGATGGGGTTGATAAGAATAAAGCAGCTTTGTTAGAAGGGAAGTCTCCTGTTGAGCAATTCGTCCTTTTTTATAATGCTCGAATGGGGCAGCTGTTAGAAACGGGGCTGCCGGTTATAAGATATGAAGATGTTGTTCGCTCTCCTAGATCCGAAGTTTTAAAGTTATGTGATATTTTAGGGGTGAAAATGTGTGAAGACATGCTTCAGTCTCACAGGTTTTATGAAGAGGGTGAGATTGGGCATGGGGGTATTGAGCTTTCAAGTCCTATTGATCCAGCTTGTAATTATAAATATAAACAAAATTTAACTGAGTTTGAGTTTGATTATATATCTATAAATGCTAAAAATGTATTTACTAAATATGGCTATGAGGTAGAGGGTCAGAATGTTATTTCCAAATAGAATTAATTCTTACTTTGTTAATGTTTTGGCCTTTATGGGGTACAAGGTTATCCGGATTACTAAAGAAGATAAACTTAAAAAAATAGACGCCTCTTTAATTGATCCGAGGTCGATAAAAACATATGGCAGCCTTCCATACGCAGGTGATGCGCTAGAATATATGGTAGAAAATTTTGATTTTGAAACCGTTCTCGATATAGGTAGTGGCGAAGGGCTCCATGGTTATTTGTTGAGAGGAATGGGGAAGAGTGTTACTTCAATAGACTATGGAGAGTCTCTATATTTCAAAAAAAAAGAAAAACATTATGACTGCATAACTGCGGATTATGGGTCGTATAAATTTGATTGCCCCTTTGACGCTATTTGGGCCTCACATGTTCTTGAGCATCAATTAAATCCAAATATTTTCTTAAAAAAAATACATTCAGACTTGAAGGAAGGTGGTGTATTGGCAATAACAGTGCCTCCTTTAAAGCATGAGATTGTTGGTGGCCACGTGACTTTGTGGAATGCGGGGCTCTTACTATATCAGTTGGTGCTAGCTGGGTTTAATTGTCGAGAAGCTTCGATAAAGTCATATGGCTATAATATTAGTGTTGTAATAAAGAAAGAGAGTATCAAATCATACCCAGAAATTTCATATGATAGTGGCGATATAGATAAGTTGTCTGAGTTTTTTCCTAAGGGTTTTTCTGAACCTTTCGATGGAGATATCAAACTTTTAAACTGGGCGACTTAAATTGTTAATAGGTTTTGAAGAGGTTTCCCTGAAGTTAAAGTTATTATAAGAGAGTTTCTTTAAATGTTATTGTTCGGCTTATATAGTACTCCAGAGATTAATCAATTCTTGGTTAATGTGTCTAAACGTATTCAATTGAACTGCAAGGTTGGCTCTGTTTTTATAGCTTGGGGGGAGGATGCTAAAAATGAGCTAGAGTCGTTTGATGTTAACCCTGTTTGGCTACCTGAGCCAAATCCATTCCAGAAACATATTTCATTGCCAGATATGAACTACACCTCTAGGTCAACAGAGTTGAAATATGACATTGAATGGATAATTGATGTAGAGCGGCAGTTTAATATCCCTTTTCATGACCCGGATATGCTAGCTCAGCGAGCAGTATTTGCAATAGACTTTTATGAGCTTCTCATAGCCTCAATCAAGCCTAAATTAATAGTTTTGTGGAATGGGGAGCAATTATATAATCGCGTTCTTAGGTCAGTCGCCGGCCATTTAAATATTGAAGTTGTTTTTATAGAGAGGGGGCCATTGCCAGAAACATTATTTTTGGATGAAACTGGTGTCAATGCCGGCGCTTCGTTCATTAATAAGCACATAAGTTCATCTTCCCCTGGTAGTTGTAGACATTGGTCAAAAAGAGTGAGTAAGTATTTATTAGATAATAATAGTGCGTGGTCGCAACCTAAAACGTATGAGGAAAACAAGTTATTCAAAAAAATAAACTATACGCCTGAGAGACGCATAGTTTTTTTGCCGCTTCAGGTTGATGCTGATACAAACATGATTATGTATTCGCCACTTTTTTCTTCTACAAAAGAACTTTTTGATAGAGTGGCCCCTATATACGCCCAGTATCCAGAGGTTATTTTTTTGGTAAAAAATCACCCCAAGTCAAAGATTAAAGTAACCAATAAAGATACATCAAAGTTTTATAACTGTATTTTAATCGATGATATAAGCGTGAAACAAATATTACCTATTTGCCATCATGTTATAACTAATAATTCAAATGTGGGTTTTGAGTCTCTACTCTTTGGAGTTCCCGTTATTCAAGCTGGTAGCTCTTTTTATCAGGGTAGTGGCCTTACTATAATTGTTAAATCATTGTGCGAGATTGATAGAATAATATCGAAATTGATGGCGGGCGATTTACCAGAGAATAATCTTCAAATTGAAGCTCAGAATTTCATGGCAGGCCTTTGGGATAAAGGTTTACTGGAAGATATTAAGGAAGAGTCTGCTGTTGATAGAGTTGCAAGCTCTTTGAGTGCTAAGTTGAATGAGGCATGCACTATTGCTATTCCTGAAGCATCGCTCTCTAGGATAATGGTTAATCAAACTTATATGTATGCCGATATTTTAAAATTATATGTAGAGCTGCAAAGTTTGAAAGAGGAAGCCAAAATTATTCCCCGGCTTTATGGGCATCCAGTTATAGGTCGAGTCTGGCGTTTTTGGCGTAAATATATAAATAAAAATATTTAATACTATTTTTTGTGACAGTTTAGAGTCTCTTTACTGACTCAATGTTTGTGTTCATTATAGATAGCTAAATATTTTTCTGTCATTTCTTCTAAGTTATATTTTTTGATGGTACATTGTTTTTGGATGGTGTTTTTTTGGTGGAGTAATATCGTTTCAGCTATATTTTCAGCTGTATTTTCATCGGTAGTGAATAGCTTATTATATCCGGATAAAATCTCTGCAATGGCCGTATTGTTATTGGTTATAATTTTGCACCCACATAGGGCGGCCTCTAGCGCTGCATATCCAAATCCTTCCAGTCTTGTTGGAGAAATAAAGAATTCAGACTCCTGGTATAGTTTTTCCAATTTTGGCTGGGTAATAAAGGGTCTAAACTCAATGTTTTTGTGTTTTATGTTTTTTGGCTGGGGGGTGACGCATATAAGTTTAAATCTTTCACTTTCTAGGATGTTCATTAAATGAGGCAGTATGTCAAATCCTTTTCTTGTGATGGCTGATCCAACGAAAAGTAATTGTTTTTTATTTCTTTTATTATTAAATGAATCTTTAAAGTTTTTATTAATTATTCCGTTGTGTATTGTGATGAGTTTTTCTTTGTGTTGTGGGTAGGTTTTTCTAGCTTGATTTTTTGTTGTGTTACTTGGACAGATTATCACTTTTGATCTTGTGATTGATCGCTCAATATTTTTTCTAAGTATTAAGCTGTAATATAATCTCTGAGGTAATGATGCAAATGGATAATAGTTTTCGCAGAATACGTCATGATGTAGTGTGGATACTAAAGGAGTGTTTTCTGTGTGAAATAAGTAGGCGTATTCAGTATTGCTGTGAATGAGGTCATATTCTGAAAGTTGTTTTTTTATTTTCCCAGAAAGCCAGGGAGTAACTTCATGCCTTCTTGGTATTTTTATGATGTCAGATTTAATGTTTCTTTTTTTTAGTCCTTGAGTTAAGAGCTGGTAGTAGTGGTCGCTTCCTGTCCCTGTTTGAATGATCGGGAATGCAATTCTCATATCATTTCTCAAAATTGGCATACAGGTTGTGGTAGTTGTTAGCACATATATCCCAGCTGAACTTTTCCAAGCAATATGCCCGACCTTTTTTGCCAAGATTTAATCGTTTGCTAGGGGTTTGTAATAGGTCGTTAATGTGCTCGGCTAACTCTAGAGGATTGTTGGGTGTAACAAGGTATCCGTTTTTGTTGTGCGTTATTATGTCTTTTATGGCTGGAAGTTCTGATGCTATGACTGCGCATTCACAACCTAAAGCTTCGATGATTGTTAATCCCAAGCCTTCTTGGTCGCCATTACTCTCTATGATAGACGGTACTATTGCTATGGCAGCTTTTCTTAGTTTTTTAGGTATTAGGCTGTTTTGTAATGCGCCTAAAAAAGTTACTTGTTTTTCAAGATTAAGAGTTTTGGTAAGTTTTTCTAAATGTTTTTTGAGGGGGCCATCTCCAATTATTTCTAATTGGAGGCTATCATCTTCAATGAGTTTTAATGCATAGAGAAGACTCTGCACTCCTTTTTTTTCAACAAGTCGGCCAACAAATATTAAACCTTTACGTTCGTCAGAAGGGGAGGGAGGGGTAAATAATTCTATAAGGTCTACGCCCATGGGGTATACGCTAATTTTATTTTTATTTACCCCTAGCTCGCGGCAGTATTCTCGCATTGCTTGGCTCACAACTGTTATATGATCTGAGCTATTCATAATCCACTTTTTTAATTTGATTAAAAATTTATTTTGTAGGCTATAGAGGTCTCCTCCATGAGATGTAACAATGACTTGTGGCTTTCTACTGAGGGTTAATATCTTTACAAGAACGGCCGCAAAGCCTTGTGGGATTATCCAATGAGCGTGGATTATATCGAAGTGATGTCGACGTTGAAGTTTAATTGCAGCTATTAACTCTCCCAGTATAAAGAGCGGAACCAAGAGGGCGTAAAGTTTATTTGATAATAGCTTGCTTGATATGCCCCCTTCGTAGGCTAGTTTTTGCCATTTTTCCGGAGCGTAACGAAATCTGTGTATTGTTAAACCCTCCTTTTTTTCTAGCAGACTGCTGTTTTTTGTGTGTGGAGCTAGCACATGAATTTTATGATTGGTGCTTAATAAAAGGGAGAGTGTTTCGATAAATGCTGGTTCTGTATCTTCCTCCCAGCGTGGGAAAGTTGAAGTAAGTACAAGAACTTTTTGGGACGTCATTCTAGAGGACAAACCGCATAGACAAATCAACAGCCCGACAATGTTTAGTCAAACCCCCAATAGAAATATAATCCACCCCAGTTTCAGCAATAGGCAACAAGGTTTCATCAGTGACATTGCCCGAGGCTTCTAACTTAGCTTTACCTGCTGTAATCGTCACGCTTTCACGCATCATGTCTAAACTAAAGTTATCCAGCATGATGATATCAGCGCCGGCGTCTAAAGCTAGCTTTAACTCTTCTAGGCTTTCTACTTCTATTTCTACCAGCTTGCCTGGGGCTTGTTGTTTGGCGGTGTTGACGGCGTTGTTGATGCCGCCGCAGGCTGCGATGTGGTTTTCTTTAATTAGGAAGGCGTCGTATAGGCCTATGCGGTGGTTAAAGCAACCGCCCTGGGTTACCGCGTATTTTTGGGCGTTGCGCAGGCCGGGTATGGTTTTGCGGGTGTCTAAGAGTTTTACCGCAGTGTCGGCGACGATATCGGCGTAGTGCCTGCAGGTGGTGGCGGTGCCTGATAGTAATTGTAAAAAATTGAGGGCGGCGCGTTCGCCAGTCAGTAGGCTTCTCGCAGGGCCGCTTAATTCAAATAACACTTGATCGGGCTGGGCGAGTTCGCCATCGCGTACTTGCCAGTTAACGGTAACGCTGGGGTCTACTTGCTTGAATACTTCGTTCACCCAGGCTTGGCCGCAAATAATGGCTTGTTCGCGGGTGATAACACGGGCTAGTGCTTGCTCAGCAGCGGGGATTAGTTGCGCGGTAATATCGCCGTCGCCTATGTCTTCTGCCAAGGCGTGGCGTACGGTGCTGGTTAAATCGTGCTGGGCGTAATGCGGTAGGCTCATAACAGTGTTTTATGCTTCGCGAGTAAAGGTTAGCTATTCTAGCAGCTTAGGGTTACTGCCGCAGTATTAGCAGATCACCTTTTTGGCTAAATTCTAATTGTTTTAGGGCACTCATGCCCAGCAAAATAACATCGCCATTCATCCCGGGGTTAATGCTGGCTTTAACATTGCGCAGGGTGATGTTGCCAAAACTGAGCTTGTTGATTTCGGTGCTATAGGCGGTAGCAATGCCATTGGCGGTGGTTACCTGCTGCTGTCGGCCCCGTTTTAATTGCAGGCGTTGGACGAGGCTGCTAGGCACGGCAACGTGGGTGGCACCGGTATCTAATAAAAACACCACGGCTTGCTGGTTAATCGTGCCGCTGACGAGGTAGTGATGCTGGTGATTGGGTTTGAGTACTACCTCCCTAAGCCCTTGTTGGTATTGGCTGTCAGGTTGTTGATTGGGGTTGTATTGATCTTCATACCATTGCTGAAACCCCGCGCCCAGTAGTGCAATGATGATGACCCAGGCCATGATGTACATGCCGGTGCCTAATTTACTGTGGGAGGATTGCTGATTCATAGACCTAAGCTGTTTACATTAATAGCGGGCGTATCCCTGTGCTTTAATAACTAATTGTACTAGGGTTTATAGCGATATAGGGAGTATCTGTGATCAGGTTCTCGATATCGTATAAAGGGGCGGCTGCTCTGGTTTAAATCTTATACTATCAAAGTAAGACTAATTTATTGAGCTTTACCCCGATGCCTTGTTGATAAGGTTTTTTCTTGTCTCGAAGGATGGGGAGTGCGGTATCACGAGGGTAGTAATGGCTAATTTTGGCTTAACATCAAAAAACAAGGCAAAGGTTGTGGCTATAGATAGCGGCTATATAGATAGTGCCTATATGCAGGCGCGACTGCCTGCTGTTTTTGTCGATATCAAAGAGCGCGCGCAGCAAAGCTGCATGCCTTTGTTGCAGGCCTTATTTGATCATGTAGACGACGCCCTGTTTGAAATGGCCGACAAAGCTGACAGCAACGCCGCACAAAATATGTATTTTGAGTCCATGCGCGAAGTGAGGTTGAAGCGCCGCGGCATGGAGCTGACCTTTTTAAAAACTATCGATGAGGCGTTTTATGCGGTAGTGAGTGCCAGCCCGCAAACTAGCAGCGAGGATGAAATCAGCGCCGCTGAACTTAGCTTGGTAGCGCATGATCAGCTAGAAGAGCTTATGGCCAGCAGCTCCTTAGTGAACAAAGCCGAAAAAGCCTTTATGGAACCCTTAGCGCTGATAATGGCGCGCTTAAATGCTTTACTGGGTGAGCAGCAAACGCTCAGCGCCGAAACCAACCCTTTGGGCCCCACCGTTATTTGTAAGGCCTTTGTGGCTGCTTGCGAAACCCTCGAGACGGACATCAACACCAAGCTAGTCCTGTTTAAATTATTTGATCGCTATGTGATAGAGGGCTTGGGCGCGGTTTACAGCGCCTGCAATAGCTACTTGATTCAATCAGGGGTTTTGGCTGACGCCAGTGCTGCCAATCTAACCGGCGGTGTGGCCAAAGCTAGCGCGGTTAATAACAGCGCCAGCGAGGTGTTTAGTCATTTGCAGGCCTTATTAAAGGCAGCGCCCCACGCCAACGCTAATCAACAGGCGATAGGTTTGCAAGCGACCGGCGAAGCCCCACAAATACCGCATGATAGCTTAATGGCGTTGCTGCAGCTGGTACAGCATCAAGTCGCGCATCAGGCTGCAGAGAATAGCGCCGCGGTGCAATTGGATATACAGCAAGCGTTAAACAGTTTATGTATGGAGCGCATGCCTGGCCAAGCCCTCAGCATAGGGCAAGTGGATGACGACACCATTAACCTCGTGTCCATGCTATTTCAATTTGTATTAGAGGATAGAAACCTCGCCGCCCCCATCAAAACACAATTATCGCGCATGCAAATACCGATAGTGCGTATAGCGATGCAGGATAAAAGCTTTTTTAGCCGCGGCGGTCATCCCGCCCGCAAACTGCTCAATGCCATGGCCACCGCCGCGTTAGGTTGGCAGGAGCCTCAGCAGCTGGAACGCGACCCGCTCTATAAAAAAATAGGCGCCATCGTCGACAATTTGCTGGAAGGTTTTGATAATGATACCGAGTTGTTTGACGATATTTTGGCAGACTTTACCGCCTTTTTAGAGTTGGAGCGTCGTCGCGCCAGCCTCATTGAACAGCGCACGCTAGATGCCGAAGACGGCAAGGCCAAGTCAGAGCTAGCTAGAGCCGCGGTTAAACAACTGCTGCAAGATAAATTACAGGGCGTCGATCTACCACCCGCGATCATGACGCTACTGCAAGATGCTTGGAGCAACGTACTGTTTCTTATCAGTCTCAAAGAGGGGCAGGATAGCCACGCATGGACCGAGGCCGTGCAGGTAGTTGATGACTTATTGTGGAGCGTGTCGGCCATGAGCGCCAGTGATGACCGTAAGCGCTTACTACAGCTAATACCCGGATTACTCAACGCTCTGCGTAAAGGGCTAACCCAAGTCGCCTTTAATCCCTTTGAAATGAACAGTTTGTTTGACGAGCTGGAAAATATACACTTAGCCCAATTAAAGCAACCTCTGGCCGAGGCGGCGCAAAACATACCGACCTTGTCGCCGCAAGCTAGCGAGGCTGATGAGCCAGCGCCTAGCGTTAACACAGACGTCGAGCTTGGGGCCGAATTACCTATAGTGACTGAGCCGGCGGCTGTACCCAGCCCAGCCCAGCCAACCAGTGCTGACGAGCTCATTCAAGCCCGTGGTGAGCAAACCCTAGATCAGCTGTTAGAAGGTAGAAAACAATCAGCCGCCGGTGCCAGTAATGATGAATTGATGGCCGAGCTAGATGAGTTGGACGACCTAGAAGGTTTTGGTGAAGACAGTGACACAGCCGTGGCTGAACAGTCGGCCAATACCGTCGCTACCCATAGCAATCACCGCGTAGACCAGTTGGCGGTAGGCAATTGGCTGGAGATAGTACAAGACGATGGTTCTAAACTGCGCTGCCGCTTGGCTGCCATTATTCGCGGCACTGGCAAATATATCTTTGTGAATCGCGCCGGAATTAAAGTCGCTGAGCGCACTAAAGCGGGCTTGGCAAAGGCTGTGGATGAGGGCGAGGTGTCTCTGCTAGACGATGGCCTGCTATTTGATAGAGCGCTAGAGTCGGTAATAGGTAACCTGCGCGAGATGAAAGCGCAGGGTTCTTCTTAACTCTCATGCAAGTTAGCTCTCATGCCAACGGGTTAATTCTCGCGCTAGCCTGTTAAACCTTACGATAGCTGGCGCTGGTGAATAGCGCGCAATAGGGTGTATGATTCCTCCCAATAAAAACAGGGAGCTGCACTTGAGTACACCGAAATGCCAAGGCCATTGGCTGGCCGAAACCGCCACTTGCCGGCATAATCCATCGCCCAACTACAATGCCCGCCCCGTCCCGCAAACCGTCAGCTTATTAGTGATACACAATATCAGCTTGCCCGCCGGCGAGTTTGCTACCCCCTATGTAGAGCAACTGTTTACCAATTGCCTAGACTGCCATGCCCATCCCAGCTTCCACGACTTAGAGCGGGTACAGGTTTCCGCCCATCTGTTTATTAATAGAGCGGGTGAGGTCTGCCAATTTGTGCCCTTTGATCAACGTGCCTGGCATGCTGGCCAGTCCAGTTTCGCCGGCGTAGCCAACTGTAATGACTACAGTATAGGGATAGAGCTAGAGGGTGCCGACGATATTGCCTATACTCAGGCGCAATATAAAAAATTGGCCGAGCTGAGTCGCTATTTACAGGCTTCTTACCCGGCCATAAGCAAAGACAGAATTACGGGGCATAGTGCTATTGCCCCCGGTCGCAAAACCGATCCCGGCCCGGCCTTTGATTGGCCTTATTTTTATCAACTATTGGAGTTGTCATGATCTTTTTTTCCGTTTTGATAGTGCTGGCCATTTTGCAATTATGGGGCTCGCTCAAGTCTGTGCATCAAGACGCGTGGTTGCAGCACTGGGCGCAGTTGGTCAGCGACAAAATCGCTAACCCCGCGATCAGTTTGAGCTTAGTGGTTGTGTTACCGCTGCTGGCTGTTGCCATGCTGGATTTACTGCTAGACGATGTTTTATTGGGCTTACTGTCATTGGTGCTCTACGTATGGGTATTGCTGTATAGCTTGGGCCGTGGTGAGTTTAACGAATCTATAGATCACTACTTGATGAGCTGGCGGGCGGGCAACTTTGAATCCGCCTATCAAAAAGCCACCGCCATAGGCGACTTTAGCCAAAATGAAGCCATAGACAATCCCCAGGCTCTGCACAACAAGGTACGTGCCGCTATGTTGTATGAAGGTTATCAGCGCTGGTTTGCGGTGGTGTTTTGGTTTTTAGTGTTAGGCCCAGCTGGCGCCTTAGCTTATAGGCTGTGTTACTTAGCGGGGCGTATGGTGTTGCCATCCCAGATCCAAGCACAGCCAGCCGATAGCGAACAGGCACGTGGCGAGACATTGCAACAACAAGCGCTGCAAGTTACCCATTATTTAGATTGGCTGCCGGCGCGTTTGTTGGCAGGCGCTTTTGCCCTTACTGGCCGCTTTGAAACCACGGCTCAGTATTTGGTCAGCCAAGGTACCGATAATAAACCATTGCCAGAATTACTCGATAGCTGTGCCATGGCTGCTTTATACGATGATAGCCAAGCGGATTTATCCAGCGAACAAGATCAAGCCATAGCGCAGGGCGAGCGCGAAATTAGCGCGGTGCAAGGGCTGCTATCGCGTAGTGTGATGTGTTGGTTAGTAGCTATCGCCCTGTTACAGCTCATTTTATAGCGTCTCTGATTTAACTTCGGGTTTAACGTCGGGCGTAAATGTCATGCATATAGGTATAGACCTAGGCGGCAGCAAAATAGAAGTGGCTGCCTTCGATAGCTTACATCAAAAAGTATTCTGCCAGCGTGTCGCCACCCCACAAGGGGATTACGCGGCCACCCTTAACAGCATCAAAGCCTTGGTTGCCCAGGCTGAAGCTGAGCTGCAACAAACCTGTACGGTAGGGCTAGGCACACCGGGCAGCCCTTCGGCGTTAACTGGCGCCATGAAAAACTGCAACTCCACCTGTTTGAATGGCCAATACCTGCAAGCCGATATAGAGGTCCTGCTAGGCAGACCTGTGCGCATCGCTAACGATGCTAATTGTTTTGCCTTAAGCGAGGCGGTAGATGGTGCCGCCGTTAATGCTGCAGTCGTGTTTGGGGTGATTTTGGGTACCGGTGTGGGGGGAGGCCTGGTGGTTAAGCAGCAGCTGCTTACCGGCGCTAATCATATAGCGGGTGAGTGGGGGCATAACCCTCTGCCGGCTGCGGCTATAAAACCAGAGCTGGTGGGCCGCGTCTGTTATTGCGGCCGCCGCGATTGCATAGAAACCTATTTGTCGGGGCCGGGTTTAACGGAAACTTTTAAGCGTATTAGCTCGCGGCAGTTAGCAGCAGATCAGATAGTGACGTTGGCAGAACAAGGCGATCAACTTGCCGGGCAAGCTTTGGCAGATTACCAGCAGCAACTAGCTATGGCGTTGGCGCAGGTGATTAATATAGTCGACCCCGATGTGATTGTTTTAGGGGGCGGCATGTCAAAAACACCCAGTCTGTATCAACAAGTACCGCAGCTATGGGGTGAGTATGTGTTTAACGATGAGGTGCTCACGCAATTGCAGCCTGCCCACCATGGTGACGCCAGCGGCGTAAGAGGGGCGGCTAGGTTGTGGCCATAGCTCTGGCTATCGTTTTAGGCATAGTGTGCGGGGGTTAATGCATACAGATATTTTTTGTAGCTACATCGACATAACAATAGCGGTCGATTATCATGCTCTCTTTATTTAATACGCTCCTAAAACTGAGTTTTTTAAGCGGCCTTACTGATGTGGGCTAATAATATATTTGAGTGTTATGACTATATAGCAGCTTAAATTGGAGCGGTGTTTTTGATTATAACGAGATGCAAATAGGGTAAATCCATGAACAAGAACCACATCGTTTTTATCTCAGCGGCGCTAGCCAGTGCTGTGGCTATGCAAGCCAGTGCTGAAGAGGCGGCTACCGAAACTAAATCAGAAAGTGTGGGTTGTGAGGCTGTAGTGGCCGTTGCAAACGCGGCTTGTGCGCCTGCAACTGTTACCGTTCAGCAACCTAAAAAAGAAAAACTCTGGTCTGGCGAGATAGATGCTAGTTATATTAATTTATCAGGCAACACCGAAGAAACCACTACCAGCGGTAGCGTACACCTGACTCGCAAAGAAAATGCCTGGAAAAATATTATCCATGCTGAAGGTTTATCGTCTGTAAAAGATGATATACGCACTGCTGAAAAATATTATGCCTACGATAAGCTCAGCTATAATTTTACGGAAAAAAGCTATTATTTCGGCATGCTGTCATATACCGATGATCATTTTAGCGGCTACGATTACCAAGCCTCTGCGATAGTCGGTTTGGGTCGCAATTTACTTAGCGCCGAAAATATGGTTTGGGATCTTGAGGCTGGTGTGGGTTATAGGGTTAGCAAAATAGAAGCTAACCCTGCGGAGATGATACTAGAAGAGGATCAGGATGAAGCCATTATTCGTATCGCGACTTTGTATACTTGGACTATTAGCGATAACGCTAACTTTCTACAATCGTTGTCTTCTGAAATTGGTGAAGAGAATACAATTAGCCAATCTGAAACGGCGTTGAAAGTGAAAATTAACAGCTCTTTGGCATTAAAACTTAGTTATAAAGTGAAGTATACCGACGTGGTGCCTATAGAAACTAAGCATGCCGATACTGAAACAATCGTCAGCTTATCGTATGCATTCTAAAGTAAGTGCTTAAAAAAAAACCGGCTGCGGCCGGTTTTTTTGTGTCTGTAATTTTGTGCCTGTAAAAAGCGGCTAATGATGACTGTGGTCGTGTTCCATAGTTGTTGGCGTTGCTTGCTGGCCACCGTGCTGGTGATGGCCCGCGTGTTGCCAAGGTGTTACAGCGGTAATAATACCTAGAACTATCATTAGCAGTGCGGCAATGGCGCGCATTTTTTGTTGCCGTAAAAAGCTCAGTACTTTTTTTCCGGCCAAGCCGCTGATGAGCATAGAGGGCAAGGTGCCCAAGCCAAAAGCCAGCATTAACAGCGCTGATTGTAGGCCGTTAGCCGTGGCTAGCGCCCAGCTTAAAGTTGAATAAATTAACCCGCAGGGTAATAAACCCCATAACAAACCGAGCTGTAAAGCTTGGCCGCTGCTGTGTACCGGCAGTAGTTTTTGGGTGAGGGGCTGCACCCTGCGCCACAGCCCTCCGCCGATTTTTTCCAGTTGCGTTAGCCCCATCCACCAGCCTGCTATATACAAACCCATGGCGATTAATAATAAACCGGCCAAGGTTCTTAGCACCGGGCCTAATAGTGGTAAGGCTAGGGTGATACTGCCGCCCACGATGCCGGCGAGTAAACCTATTAAGGTGTAGGTGCTAATACGGCCGGCGTTATAGGCCAGTATACGGCCATAGCCTTGGCCGGGTTGGAAACCCAAGGCGGCACTAATACCGCCGCACATGCCTAGGCAGTGGCTGCTGCCCATAATGCCCAGTAAAAATGCTGAGCTTAGCAAACCTATAAATAGCTGATCGGCAAACAGTGTGCTGATAGTTAGTGTTAGATCAGTCATGGCTACCATTTTCGGTTTTGCTGTCGTTTTTTTTAGGCTCGTCATCAAACAAAATTTGCTGGCCGGCAGAATCTAGGTCATCAAATTGTTTGCTGTCTACCGCCCAAAAAAACAGTTTTACCGCGATGGCGGTAAAAATTAAGGCAATAGGTATAAGTAAGTAAATAATATCCATAAAGTTAAACCGGTAGGCGATGGCCTTGTAGTCGCAGGGCGTTAAGCAATACCAATAAGGAACTTAACGACATACCTACGGCGGCTAAATAGGGCGGTATTAAACCACAAGCCGCTAAGGGAATGATGCTGGCATTGTACAGCAAGGCCCAGCTGAGGTTTTGGCGAATAATCTGTTGGGTACGTTTCGCCATGCTGTATAGGGTGAGCACACCGCTTAAGTGTCCCGATAATAAAATGCAGTCGGCTTGCGTCTTGGCGACGTCGGGGGCGTTGGCCATAGCCACGGAGACATCGGCGGCAGCCAGTACCGGTATATCGTTAATACCGTCGCCCAGCATCATCACCGGCCCTTCGCTTTGTAAGCGTTGTATATAGTGTAATTTGTCGGCGGGGCTGGCGGAGGCTATGCAATGGTCCATCGCCAGTTGTTGGCTAAGTCGCAGGGCGCTGCCGGAGCTATCGCCGCTTAATAAATGCAGGGTGAAGCCTTGTTGTTTGAGTTGTTGCACGGTGCTGGCGGTGTCGCTGCGCAGCGGGTCGGCAAGTTGAAACCAGGCACAGGGCCCCTGCGAGTTGCTCAGCAGTATCCACTGGCCATCAGCCTGCTGCGGTGGGCTGGCGTCAGTTTGGCCGTAAAATTCGCCAGCAAAGCTGGCCTTGCCTATGCGATAGCGCTGGCCATCCACCTCACCTTCTAAGCCTTGGTAAGGGGTGCTGATGACTTGTTGCGCTTGGCTGCGGCTGTAGTTGCTGAAGGCGGCGGCGATGGGGTGCTCGGAGCAGTTTTCTAATTGTGCGGCTATGCGCAATACCTGCTCGCTTTGGTAGCCGGTGCAGCAGTGGGTTTGTTCTATGCTGAGTTTGCCTTGGGTGAGGGTGCCGGTTTTATCAAATACGATGTGCCGTATGGCGGGCAGGCTTTCCCATAGCTGAGCCTTGGCGACAAACACGCCCTCTTGGCGCAGGCGATGGCTGGCGGCGGTAATAGCGGCGGGGGTGGCCAGTGATAAGGCGCAGGGGCAGCTCACTACTAATACCGATAGGCTTACCCAAAAGGCCTGCTGGGCATCAATGTTGAGCCACACAAAATAAGTGGCCGCAGCGATAAAGAGCACGGCGCTAATAAAATACAGGGATAGCCTGTCGGCTAATATCGCCAGCTTGGGCTTACTGTGTTGGCCCTGGTTAATGAGCTGGGAGATAGATTCTAATTGTAATTTGGCGCCGGTGGCGGTGACACGCATGCTAAGCGGGTTACTCACATTAATTGTGCCTGCTATTAAAACGTCGCCCGGGCCTTTGTTTAGCGGGGTAAATTCACCGGTGAGTTGGGCCTCGTTAATACTGCTTTGGCCTTCAATAATAATACCGTCGGCGGGTATGGTGTGGCCGGGCTTAATCTGCAAGACATCATCCTGCTGGATGTTAAACAGGGGCACGGCCTCTAGGGTTTTCTCATCGCCCACCGTGTTTATGCGGGTGGCGGTGCTGGGCAATAAACTTTGCAAATGGCTGCTGAGGCGGCCGTGGTAATGGCGGGCGCGCATTTCTATATAACGGCCGGCCAGCAGTAAAAAAGTAAACATGGTGACGGAGTCAAAATACACTTCGCCGCTGCCGCTAAAGGTGGCGCGTATGCTGGCACCGTAAGCCAAGCCTATGGCGATGGCTACAGGAAGATCCATAACGGGTTTGGTTTTTTTAAGTCCCTGCCAAGCGCCTATAAAAAAACTGCGGGCAGAATAAAACACCACCACGGTAGCCACTAATAAACTAATTACCCGCATAAAATTGCGGTTATCAATGTTGATGTCTTGCATGTCGCCAGCGTAGAGGGCGATGGCAAACATGCCCACCTGCATCATGCCTATGCCGGCTACGCCAAGGCGGCGTAGGGCAGTGCGTTGTTCGCGCTGTTGCAATTCTACCAATTGGTCGTGGTGATAGGGTTCGGGCTCGTAGCCTATGGCCGCTATGCTCTGGCAAATTTGGCTTAGGGTTAATTCATCGCGCCAAACAATAATAGCTTTTTGTGCCACTAGGCTTACCGAAACGCTAACCATGCCGGGGAGTTGTGCCAGTTGTTTTTCTAGCAGCCACACGCAGGCGGCGCAGTGCATGCCGCCTATTAGCAATTCGGTTTCACGCTGTTGGCCTTGTGTTTTAACAAAACGCTGTTGAAAATCGGCTTGGTCAAATACGGCAAACTTTTCGTCTAACAGCGCTTGTGGTGGCCGTTGTTCGGCGGCTTGTTGGTAACGGTAGAACGCGCCCATGCCACCGCCGTGTATGGTTTGGGCCACCGCCATGCAGGCCGGGCAGCAGAAATTTTGGCTGGCCCCGTCTAGCTCACAGGCAAAGCGATCACCGGCCATGATAGGTAACTGGCAGTGGTAGCAGGCAGCGCTGTGAGCGGATGAGGAGGTGGGCATGGTTTACAGCGAGGGGGCAAAACTAAGGCTGATACGCTCGCCATGATCGGTGGCAAAATTAAGTTCTGCGCTTAAGCGCCAGGTTTTATCTGTGTCGGCCTGCTTGTTACTGAGTTCTAAATACCAGCGATTGTTAAGGCTATGATCTAGCTGCCCCAGGTAGAGATTGTCGCGGCGTTTGAGTAGGTGCACGCTAAAATCTAGCGGCTGCGCGGCGGGGTGGATAAAGTCTAGTTGCAGGCTGTTGGGCAGCGTTGCCAAATCACTTTGTAGTTTCAGCTGTAGGCCGCCGGTGAGTGGGTCTATGGTTAGCGCCCCCTGCACATTATGTTGGCTGGCAAACTTATCATGGGCGAGGACGCTGTTAATGGCTAGCCCCGCTTTGTAGTAATCGTCGCGCACTAAACTGTCTTCATTTTTCACCGCGATAATAATGGTGATGGTGCCGGCCACTACCGCCAGTGCGGGGAAAAAAACAAGAAACCATAACCAAAACTGTCGATACCAAGGCGCTGGCTGCTTGCCGTTATCACTGTTATTCATTAAGGAGTTCCTGGGCCTATAAAGCGGCTTTCTATGCTCATGTGAATGTCGGGGTCGTCCAGTGACCTTATATGATAATAAATTGTACTGTTTAAGCGCTGTAGCTGCTCTGGGGCGATATTAAGACGCACAGGTAACTCGAGGATTTCACCGGCACCTAAGGTTTTTTCAGTATCACCTTTAAGTTCAGCCTGCTCCAAGCCGCTAAAGGAAATGCTATAGGTATGGGGCTGTTGATCTTTATTCATAATTTTTAGCACATACATATTTTCTATATGGCCTGCGGGGGTGCGCTGGTAGAGTTTGCCGCGTTCGCGCACCACGTCAGCTTCCAGCGGAATGCGGGTAAACAGGCTGTAGCCAAAGGCGGTGAGCATAATCAGCAGGACCACGCCATAGGCGATAAAGCGCGGGTGGTAGCGGTTGCCTTTGTAGCCTTCTAATTCGTGCTCGGTGGTGTAGCGTATCAGGCCGCGTTCATAACCCATTTGATCCATCACGCTATTACAGCCGTCTATACACAGGGCGCAGTTGATACACTCTACTTGTAGGCCGTCGCGTATATCTATGCCGGTGGGGCAGACTTGCACACAGATGCTGCAATCGACACAGGCGCCTAGGTTTTCTTGTTCTAGATCGACATCTTTTTTACGTGAGCCTCTGGGTTCGCCGCGTTTGGCATCGTAGGACACTAAGAGTGTGTCTTTATCGAACATCACCGACTGAAAGCGTGCGTAGGGGCACATGTATATACACACTTGCTCGCGCATATAGCCGGCGTTGATGTAAGTGGCGCAGGTAAAAAAGGTAATCCACACTGAACCCCATAAACCGTAATCTAAGCGGAATACTAAATCGTAAATAGGGGTGAAGTAGCCCACAAAGGTAACGCCGGTGGCTAGAGAGACCGTAACCCAAACCGTGTGCTTGGCCAGTTTGCGGAAAAACTTTTCCCAGTGCATGGGTTTGTTGTCTAGCTTGATACGCTGGTTGCGGCTGCCTTCAAACTTTTGTTCGGCCCACATAAAAATAGCGGTCCAAACGGTTTGCGGGCAGGTGTAGCCACACCAAACCCGTCCCACCCAAGCGGTGACGGTAAACAGGGCAAAGGCGGCAATAATTAAAATACCGGCCAATAAATAAAAATCTTGTGGCCAGAAGGTCCAAAAAAAGACGTGAAATTGTCTGGCGGGTAGGTCGAATAAAACAGCGGGGTGACCATTCCATGTTAGCCACGGCACTATGAAATAGAGCAGTAGTAATGGCCAGCCCGTGTACACTCGAATCTTCTGGTAGAAACCTTCAATCTTTCGGGTGTAGATTTTTTCACGTTTTTGGTAAAGGTCTAACTCGGCGACCCCTGCGGGGTGAAACTCTTCAACAGGATCGCGTTGCTTAGTCATGATTACCTCAAACGTTGAACAAACTAATAATTAAAAAATGTTGTTAAAGTGTTGTTGCTTACTGATTAGATAAGCTCCACACGTAGCTACTTAGCATATGGATTTTATCGGCACTCAGTAGCTCTTGGTGCGCAGGCATGTGCCCCGAGCGACCATTTTGTAAGGTGTGCTGAATTTGGCCCATAGATCCACCATATAACCAGGTGCTGTCACTTAGGTTAGGTGCACCAAAAGCGTAGTTACCCTTGGCATCTTTACCGTGGCAGCTAGAGCAAAACATTTGAAACTTTTTGCCACCTTCGGCTGCTAAGCCTGCATCGGCCTCACGGCCGTTTAAGCTGTATACATAGGCGCTAAGCTCACGCACACCCTGAGCACCGACGACGTTGCCCCACTGAGGCATCGCGGCGTTACGGCCGTGGGTAATAGTCGTTTTGATTTGTTCAGGGCTGCCGCCGTATAACCAATCGGTGTCGGTTAAGTTGGGGAAGCCGTAGCCACCGCCTGCATCGGCACCATGACAAACGGCACAGTTGTTAGCAAACATACGTTGCGCCATGCGCATGGCTTTAGGGTCTTGCGCTAGCTCGGGAATAGGGGTGGCTGAGTAGTCGGCAAACACGTCGTCGTAGCGCTCTGCGGCTTGGTCTACTTCTTCCTGCCATTGGCCGACAGAGGACCACCCCAATACGCCGGGCCAGTTACCCATGCCGGGGTAGGCAATGAGGTAACCTATGCCAAAAATAATAGTGAGTACAAACGCTTGCATCCACCATAGGGGCATGGGGTTGTCGTATTCAACGATACCGTCGTACTCGTGGCCGGTAGTGGCATCGGGGCCACGGTCTTGCGTTTTACGGTTAGCCAGTAGTATCCAGCTGATACCCATTAAAAAGATAGTGGTTAGGATTATTATCCATGCACTCCAGAAAGGACTCATTGAGATTCTCCGTCTGATGAGGGTTTGTCATCGGCAAAGGGTAAATTGGCGGCGTCATCAAAGTCTTTTTTACGCTGCTTGCTGTAAGCCCATAGGCATATGCTTATGAATGCGATAAAGGCAAACACTGTGGCTAAACCGCGAAATGTATTAATGTCCATGCCAGTCTCCCCGCTTAGCGTTTATGCTTAAGCAATAGGCCGAGGTTTTGTAAGTAGGCAATCAGGGCTTCAATTTCCACTCTGCCTGCTACTGCATCTTTAGCGCCAGCAATATCTTGGTCAGTGTAAGGCACACCGACTATACGCAGGGCGCGCATTTTAGCGGCTGTATGCTCGCCAGTTAAGCTGTTTTCAAACAACCAAGGGAAGGCAGGCATATTCGACTCGGGCACGACATCTCTAGGATTCATTAAGTGAGCGCGGTGCCAATCATCACTGTAACGGCCGCCTACGCGCGCCAAATCTGGCCCGGTGCGCTTAGAGCCCCATAGGAAGGGGTGGTCGTATACCGATTCACCGGCTACGGAATAGTGGCCGTAGCGCTCAGTTTCTGCGCGCATAGGGCGTATCATTTGTGAGTGGCAGTTGCTGCAGCCCTCACGTATATAGAGATCGCGGCCTTCCAGTTGTAGCGCGGTGTAGGGCATAAGCCCCGCTATAGGCTCAGTGGTTTGCTTGATGAAAAATAGCGGTACGATTTCTACCAGAGCACCAAAGCTGATGGCTACGATAACCAACACCGACATGACACCAATATTTTTTTCTACAAAATCATGATTCATTTTAACTATCCTCCGGCGCTTAAGCGGCTGCAGTAGCAGGGCTGTTCGCTGCTGCTTCAGTGTTGCGAGTGGTTTGCCATACGTTGTAAGCCATAAACAGCATGCCCGCAAAGAAGGTGATACCACCAATGAGGCGTACTACATAGCCGGGAAAACTGGCTTCTACAGAGTCTACAAAGCTATAGGTCAAGGTGCCGTCAGCGTTATACGCGCGCCACATTAAGCCTTGTAAGATACCGTTTACCCACATAGAGCTGATGTACAGTACCGTGCCTATAGTGGCCAGCCAGAAGTGCACATTAATTAAGGGGGTGCTGTACATAGCGTCTTTGTTAAACATCACGGGCACTAAGTGATAGATGGCACCAATAGTTACCATGGCTACCCAACCTAAAGCACCGGCGTGTACATGGCCTATGGTCCAATCGGTGTAGTGCGACAGTGAGTTCACCGTCTTAATCGCCATCATCGGGCCTTCAAAGGTCGACATACCGTAAAACGATAGAGACACGACCAAGAAGCGCAAGATGGGGTCGGTGCGCAATTTGTGCCAAGCGCCGCTCAAGGTCATCATGCCGTTAATCATGCCGCCCCAGCTGGGTGCTAGGAGAATTAATGACATCACCATGCCCAGGCTTTGTGCCCAGTCAGGTAGAGCGGTGTAATGTAAGTGGTGAGGGCCTGCCCAGATGTATAGCGAAATCAATGCCCAGAAGTGCACAATGGATAAGCGGTATGAGTAGACCGGTCTACCCGCTTGTTTAGGCACGAAGTAATACATAATGCCTAAGAAGCCTGCCGTTAAGAAGAAACCTACAGCGTTATGTCCATACCACCATTGCACCATGGCATCGGCAGCACCGGCATACACCGAATAAGATTTCATCATGCTGACCGGGATAGCGGCGCTGTTAACGATGTGCAAGACGGCAACGGTGATGATAAAGGCACCGTAAAACCAGTTGGCGACATAGATGTGGCTGGTTTTGCGTTTAGTGATAGTGCCAAAAAACAGTACGGCGTAGGCTATCCAGACAATGGCCAATAAGATATCGATAGGCCATTCTAGCTCGGCGTACTCTTTAGACGTTGTGTAGCCCAGTGGCAGCGATATGAAGGCTGAGACGATAACCAGTTGCCAGCCCCAAAAGACAAAGGCGGCGAGCTTGTCTGAAATCAGGCGAGCCTGGCAGGTACGCTGCACCACAAACAGTGAGGTAGCAAATAATGCTGAGCCACCAAAGGCAAAAATAACGGTGTTGGTATGCAGTGGACGCAGGCGGCTAAAGGTGAGCCAAGGCGTCTCAAAATTTAGCGCAGGCCAAGCCAGTTGTGCGGCAATAAGCACCCCTATGGCCATTCCAATAACACCCCAGACTACGGTCATGATCGTAAACTGGCGTACCACCTTGTAATTGTATACAGGGTGCTCAAGCTGATTATTCATAAATAACCCTATGTATTTGAACGTTTGTTTTTTGTTAATACAGTTAGCCTGCGTAGCAGCAGACTAGCCATTGATCACTTAGGCTATATCGCCGGAGTGAAAACCATATAATAGTTGGTTTTTTTTGTGAGGAGTCGTGTCTTAAAAGATGCCATCTTGCGGGGCTAGTCGCTTACATATCAGCGATTTCTCTTAAGGCCTCTAAATCTTTTAGAGTAATTTCCTTGCCATCAACATCAACAAGGTTTTGTTTTTTAAAGCGGCTAAAAACTCGACTGACTGTTTCTATGGTTAAACCTAGGTAATTGCCTATATCGGTACGTGACATAGGTAGCCTAAATTGCGTGCCTGACAGTTTGCGGCGCACCATACGTGCTGAGATGCTAATTAGCAAGGCTGCGATGCGCTCTTCGGCAGAATTTTTACTCAACAAAGTGATTAGCTGTTGGTCGCTGGTTATCTCTTGGCTCATCAGCTGGAAAAAGTGACGTTGCATATTGGGCACTTCGGTGCTGAGTGCCTCCAACCTATCAAAGGGGATTTCACAGATGGCGGCGGTTTCTAATGCTCTGGCTGAGTTGGCGTACTTGCCGGAACCTATGCCATCCATGCCCATAATTTCGCCGGGAAAGTAAAACCCCGTAATTTGCTCTTGGCCATCGTTGGTGACTCTATAGGTTTTGACGGTGCCGGAGCGTACCGCATACACGGAGTGAAACTTATCGTGTGCGCGGTAAATGTGGTCGTTTTTTTGTAAGGGGCGGCCGCGCTGTACTATCTCTTCCAGCTTGACGATATCATCATCTTTCATCGCCAGTGGTAGGCAGATGCTGCCTAGGCGGCAGTCGTTACAGGACACTTGGTGGTTGTGGGGGCAGGACTTATCACTACTGCTCAATAGATTACCTGCTAATGCGCTTTTCTCAGCCATAATCTGACAATATCCTGTGGGTCAAATAAGAAGGTTACAGTGTGTTTGAGTAACGAGGCTGTGCGTCGCTGCTTAAGTATCGGTCAAAAGTCATACAGATATTTCTCAGCATAGACCGCCCTTCTAAGGTGACGCGGATTTTATCACTCTCCATAAGGATTAAGCCATCCTTTTGGTATGTTTTCAGTGTTTCTAAAATGTTGGCAAAATATTCGAAAAAACATAATTGAAAGTGTTGCTCTACTTGTTTGATATCCAAGTTTAGGTTGCAGATAAGCTCGCTAATGATATGGCGGCGAACTTCGTCATCGTGGCTTAAACGCAGGCCGCGGCTAATGGCGAGGCGGTTGTTATCCAGTTGTTCGTAGTAACGCTCTAGGTCTTTTTCGTTTTGGGCGTAGCTGTGGCGTAGTGAACTGATGGATGATACGCCCAAGCCAATTAAGTCGGGGGCTAGGCAGGTGGAATAGCCTTGGAAGTTGCGTTGCAAGCGGCCTTCTTGTTGGGCGATGGCTAGTTCGTCATTGGGTTTAACAAAATGGTCCATGCCTATATAAACGTAGCCGGCCGTGGTGAGTACATCGGCTATCAATGCCAGCATCTCTAGGCGCTGCTCTGTGCTGGGTAAGGTGTGGCGGTCTATGGCGCGCTGGCTGCTAAAACGGGCAGGTAGGTGGGCGTAGTTGTAAAAAGCAATGCGGTCGGGGGCCAGTTCCAGTACCTGCTCTAGGGTGTTAGTGAGCGATTGTAGGTTTTGCTTGGGCAGGCCATAAATGAGGTCGTAGCTCACCGATTTAAATTGATACAGCCGGGCAGCATTGGTTAGCGATAGCAGCATATTAAAGGATTGGCAGCGGTTGATCGCTGTTTGTACCTCAGGGTCAAAATCTTGCACGCCAAAGCTTAGGCGATTAAATCCCAAGCCTTTTAATAGCGCGAGCCTATCTTTATTTACCGTGCGTGGGTCTATTTCTATGCTGTATTCACGGTCGGGGCTGTCGCTAAGCTTAAAGTGCTGGCCTAGGTGGTGCATAAGCTCAGTCAGTTCCGCATCGTTTAAAAAGGTGGGGGTGCCGCCACCAAAATGCAGCTGGGTAACCGGCCGCGCTTGTCCGGCCAGTTCGGCCTGCATGGCTATCTCTTTATTGAGATAGTTTAAATAGCGCCGGCTTACCGTGCTGTCACGAGTAACAATTTTATTGCAGGCACAGTAGTAGCAAATGTTTTTACAGAAGGGGATGTGCACATAGAGCGAAAGCGGTGCTATAGAGCTGCCTCTTTGCTTGATTAGCTCTTGCCGATATTCATTACAGCCAAAGTCGACACTAAAATGTGGTGCAGTTGGGTAAGAGGTATAGCGCGGCCCGGCTACATCGTATTTACTGGACAAAACCTGGGCGGGGGTGCCAGTATTTTTATCTGAAATAATTGTTAGGTGGGCCTGGTTGCTCATAATGCAAGGCTATTTTAAGAGTGGTTAATGATGCGGGAAGTGTAGCGGGGTGGTGTTTTTGCTGTGTTGATGTGGATCAATGGAGGGGGGTTTATCGGTGCATATCGATGAAGTAGCCCAACCTCAGGGTTGCCCTGCGGTTGGGGGAGTGTAGCTTAGGGGCGGGTTAACCCTTTAATGTTGCTGGCGGCGTGAAGCCAGTAAGCCGGCAAGACCTAAAAATAGCAACGCTATAGATGAGGGCTCAGGCACAACGGTTCTTGAGGGCAAGTCTTGAGATAGCAGGCTGCCTTTTTTGTTGCCATTAGCATCGATAAAGCGCACTTTTAAATGGGGGTTATCGGTATAGTTGCTAACAGCATTGGCAAAGGTGAAATCAAAGAACATATTGTTGGTTAATAGCTCGCTGCCGCTAAAACAGGGGTGGTTAACACCGCCGGTGAGCGCCTGGCAGCCGTTAGCATTGAGCCCCCAGCCATCAGCTATGCCATCAAAGGATGCCCCCGGGCCGTCGAGGGTGACATCGCTGGCATTGGCAAAGGCTACACCAAAGTCATTAATGGCGATGGAGTCTATTCTGACAGCGCCATCCCAGCCAGAGCCAGCGGTTATATTGCCAGCATCGATTTCAATTCTTAAGGTATCGCCTATCCAGCTGGAGAAAAAGTCTACACCGGTGCCTTCCCAGTTGTTGATGACGCCAGCAGAGGCTGATAAAGAAGTTGACATTATTACTGTAGAAATAACGCCGCCTAGTAGCTTATTCATTGTATGTTTCCGCCTTGTATATAAGAGGATAAATACTGCAGTCTTTCGACAGCGTGTATTGCAGCAACAAACAGGCCATAAACGTTAACTTTATGTATTTGTTGGGGAAATTATTTTGCAAATTTTCATGATGTAAACTTACTCGACAGTGGGTGGGTGTGGGCAACGGGCTAGTTGGGGGCGGCTATATTTTTGCGCTTGATTACAATGCATGGTCGTTGGGGGTAAAGGCGCTGCCGCGTCAGGGTTAGATGGTGTGTCGGTATAATTTACATATTTATAGGTTTTATAGCTGCCTAATGTTTATAACTGATTGTTTTTTATTGATTTATTTTTAATGGCTTAGATTTTGCTTTTAATAGCACCGATCGGTTTATGGACAATGATGTTGATGTAAATCGAGTGTTTGATTGGATGATGTAAATAAAACCAGGATGATTTTAGAAATGAAAAGCATATTTACAACTGTTGTAAGCGTGTTCTTACTAGTTGCCGCCAATATGTCGTGGTCAGCGAACATTGGTTGCGGTAGTACCCAGCGCTGGGCTGAATTGGACTCAGCCACTTTATGTAAGACAGGCGAAGGTAATACCAACGGTAATGGCTCTACTATTAATACATTGTTTGGTCCTACCTGGACTCAGCAAGGCAGTAACGATGGTAGTAATGGCACTAGTGGTTTTTTGACTACGGATGCCGACTCTTGGGGTCAGCATGTTACCGGTACTTGGGCTATTGATGCTTCTTTTTGGAGCCTATTTGGAGAAGCGATTATCTCCATACACGTCGGTAACGGCGGCGGTAGCCCAGATCACTTTGCATGGACTATTGAAACTGGTGCTACCAGTGGCACATTCTCCTATGACAAGTTAACCGGCGGCGGTGGCGGTCTATCCAATATGAAACTTTGGAGTCGAGGCGCCCCTACTACTGTTCCTGAGCCCGGTTCTATAGCGCTTTTAGGCTTGGGTTTAGTTGGCTTAGTAGCATCACGCCGCAAACAGCGTTAAGCTTATTGCTTAGCAGCTAGTTTGCTTAAAAGGCTCCTTGCAGGGGCCTTTTTTTATGGGCTAGTATTTTATGGATTAACGCTCTATGGCTAGCCATTTGCGAGGGGAGGGATAGTGACAGCGATAGCATTTAACACGGTGTTAATTACGCAACGCGGCGGTAATCTTTGTGGTGAGGATGAATTATCTATAGAGGCTTGCAGTGCTTGCCAAGGGCAGTATTTGTTTAATGCGGCGATTAATGATGTCTATTACGACAGTGTTGATTTGTCCCGCCACTTTTTTAAAATACCCGCCATAGACTTACCGCCCTGCCGTTATTGTGGTGCTTTGCAGTGGCAATTTGCCAGCCCAGCCCCCGAGCTGGCGCAGCTGCAAGCAGGCCCTTGGGCATGGGTGTTGGCTAGTCGGGTGTTTAGCTTTGATGGGCAGTCATAGCCCGGCGGCTAATAATTATATAACGCCAACCCAGCATTAATGCGGCCAGGCTTAGGCCGCACACCAAGCCTATCCACATGCCTTTTGCTCCTAAGGGCGTCAGCCCGAATTTACCAAAACTTAGCGCCCAGCCTAAAGGCACGCTAATCGCCCAATAGGCAAAGAGCACAACCAATAAAGGTATGCGGGTGTCTTGGTAGGCGCGCAATGCGCTGGCCATGCAGATTTGCACGGCATCGGGTATTTGATAAATCGCCGCAAAAACAAGCAGCGAACTGGCTATGCCTATCACGCTGTCATTGTTGCTATATAGCCCAGCCACATCGGCTTTCAACCATAGAATGATCAGCATCATTGTTGATGATGTGATTAAAATTAGCCCCAGCCCTGTACGACATACCAAGTTAGCTTGCTCTTGCCGCTGGGCGCCCAGTTGCTGGCCGGCGCTAATGGTAGTGGCTATACCTACGCTTAAGGGAATCATAAATGTTAGCGCCGACACGCTAAGGGCAATTTGGTGGCCGGCAATCACCACGGTGCCCATCGGGGCGATAATTAAGGCAATAATAGAAAATAGTATAACCTCGGCTAAAAAGGTAAGGGCTATAGGTACGCCCAAGGCGCAGATGCGTTTGAAAACGGCGGCTTGCAGGCTGATTCTGTCGCTAAACAGTTGTAGTGAGCGAAATATAGAGTGCTTGTTGATGAGCAGCAGCCCCAGCAGGCATTGCAGCCATAGGGCGATGGCGCTGGCGTAGCCGCAGCCTACGCCACCTAGTTCGGGTGCGCCCCAGCGGCCGTAAATAAACATGTAGTTTAGGGGGATGTTGGTGGCAAAGGTGATCAGCTGTATCAGCATCACCGGGCGGGTTTTACCCATGCCTTCGCTAAGACTGCGCATGACTAAAAAAGCCGCGCCGCCGGGTAAGCCATAGGACAGCGCCGTTAAATAATCGGCGCAGATTTGGCTTAACTCGGGCTCTAGTTTAAGCAGCGCTATTACCGGCGAGGCATTATTGAGCAACACTATCCCCAGCGGTGACAGTATGGCTGCCCACAGCAGCGATTGGCCGAACAGGGCTTTGATGGTGGATGTTTTATTGGCGCCAAAGGCGTGGGCGATTAGGCTGGTGGTAGCGGTAAAAAATCCGACTAAAAACAACAGTGTAGGTAGCCAAAAACTTTGCCCTATGGCAATGGCAGCTAGGTCGGTAGCGCTATAATTACCGGCCATAATAGTGTCGGTTGCGCCCATGCCGGTAATGGCAAGCTGGCCTATTAAAATAGGTGCGCTGAGGGTAAGTAATTTGCTGGCTTCGTGTCGGTAGGCGTGCAAAGAACTGTTTTCTGCCTTGTTCATAATTTTGTCGTCAAAATGGCCGGCTACTATAGCATGGCCTGCGGCGGGTTTAGCGGGGCTGATGCCGGTGGGGTGCTTATTTACCGCTAGGTTTTTTCTGCAGTCAATGTCGTCTGGTTAATGCTTATTGCTGGCGCGCCTGCTATTAGCATTTGCGGTGCTATTGAAGCCGATGGCGCGTGAAATCAGCTGCTGCTGTTACCCGCTAGGTAATCAGTTAGCACATAGCCGATATAGGCATCGAGGGCGTCATTATCTAATTCGCAGCTGCTGTCATGCCACCATGCCCCTATAGCTGTTACGTTACCTAAGCTGCAGTTAAAGGCATCGCGGCAGCGTTCCATCAGTATGAGTTGCTCCTCTATACCTTCTTGCTGGGCCAAATAGCTCAATATTTCCGAGATTTTGCTACCCGACTTGGCCATGGCTTGCATGGTGGTGATTTGAGTGGTGATAGGCTTGGGCATGGTTCTACTCGGCAGCTAGGGTTGTTGGGGCGGCATGATAGCAGCTGCTGATTAAATTTAAAGTCAGTACTAAAGTAATAAAGATAAAGTAAAAAGCGGCAGGCATAAAAAAGCACCCCGAAGGGCGCTAAAAAAAGTGTGAGACCTAGATGAGTGCTAGTAAACAACGACTAGCTGGGTAGAGCTGTTGAGGATAACAACAACAGCTTGTGCTCCATGGTGTTGATAATAGTGGCTGTTAAGCAAATGCGAAATCGGTAATTACCGAGCACTGTTAAGTACATATACTTAGCGATAGCAGCATCCAGTGAATACTATAGGATTAAATGTTTAGAGAATTTGATCGGGGTCAAAGAACTGCACACCGCTATGTTCCCGCTGCAGCATATGTTGAGTGGCGGCTTGGTGGTGTAAGCCTTTATGCATAGATTCGGCAATGGCGGCGGCGCGCTGTTTGGCCAGCTCGGCCATAGGGCCGCTGTACAGCTCATCAACGCTGCGGGTAAATAGCATTACCCAGCGCTGAAAGTGGTGCTCGTTTAAGGCGCAGAGGCGGTGTAGCTGCTGGTGTATCTCAAAGGTGCGGCCGTTATAGCTTTGCCCTTCGGTTGACTGCGGCAGCAGTATTTTATGCCAAAATCCGGCGATCTTGGGCAGGTGTTGCTGTAAGTCTATGCCAGCTATGTCGGTAAAAATAAACCCTATAATGGGGTCGGGTAAGACCTTTTGATAAAAGGCGGTGACCAGGGCATTTATATCGGCTGGGCTGACTATATCCTGTTTCATGCTCTGCTCTCCCTTAACTCTCGCTGTTTTTTTGCGCGGTTTTGGCGCTGATAATAGCGCGCTTGGGGGCGGGGTAGCCTTCTAGCGTTTTGCTGTGGTCGTTGGGGTCTAAAAATTGTTCCAAGGAATAAAAGGTCATCCAGTCGGTGCGGCGTTGCTCGGCTATAGAAGTGACGGTTTCATCAAGTAGTACAATATCGACAAAGCCGACTTTTTTCAGCCACTGCATTAATGTAGCCGAGCTAGGCAAAAACCACACATTGCCCATGCGGGCATAGCGGTCTTCGGGTACTAATACCTGGCCTTCGTCGCCATCGATAACTAGGGTTTCTAGCACTAGCTCGCCCCCGGGGCGCAGGCAGTCGCGCAGCTCTATTAAATGGTCGAAGGGCGAGCGGCGGTGGTATAAAACCCCCATAGAAAACACGGTATCAAAAAATTGTAGCTTGGCGGGTAAGTGTTCTATACCCATGGGCAACACGGTAACGGCGTGATCTTGTATGTAATGCTGCAACAAAAAGAATTGCATAATAAATAGCGGGGTGGGGTCTATGCCTATCACCAGTTCGGCACCAGCACCGCGCATGCGCCAGCAGTGGTAGCCGCTGCCGCAACCTATATCTAAAACCTTGCGGCCTTGCAGTGGGCTGATGTGTTTTTCTAGTCTGTCCCACTTCCAATCTGAGCGCCACTCGGTGTCTATATCGACGCCAAATAAATGGAAGGGACCTTTGCGCCAAGGGTGTAGGCCTTTGAGTAACTCGGTAAATTCGGCTTGTTGTTCTGCATTGGTATTACCCAGCACGGCAACGGCGGCGTGGTTTAAATCGATAGAGTCAGCCTGCCATTCGGGCAGTTGGGTTAGTACTTTTTTCCAGCGCGGTAGGTCGCCGTAGCGTTTTTCATCTAGGCCCTGGCTGATTTGCTGGGGTAGGCTGTTTAGCCAGTCAGCTAGGTCGGTGTCGGCCAGTTGCTGTAAAAAGGGCTGATAGTGCTTGAGTAAATCCGTCATTATTTTATGGCGACCAAAGAGGCAAAGTTAAAACATTGAAACCACACGTCTATGGATTTAAAACCGGCGTTTTTTAAACGTTGCTGGTGTGTGTTGAGGGTTTCGGGCAGCAGTACTTTTTCTATGGCGGCGCGCTTTTGGCTGATTTCTAAATCGCTATAGCCATTGGCGCGTTTAAAACTGTGGTGTAGGTCGGTGTTGAGTGCTTGCAAGTGCTGATCTTCAAATAAGATTTTTTCCGACAGTATTAAAATACCGCCCTCATTCATGCCCTCGGCAATGCGCGTAAGCAAGGCCGCGCGCTGTTCTATGGCGATAAATTGCAGGGTGAAGTTGAGCACCACGACTGAGGCATTTTTGATGTCGACGTTATTGAGGTCGTCGCACAGTAATTGCACTGGCGTGTGGGTGCCGCTGTCGGCGATATTGCCTTTGCAGCGCTCTAGCATGGCGGCAGAATTATCCACCCCTATGATGTTGCAATTGCGCCCTTCAATTTGCTTGGCCATGGCTAGGGTGGAGGCGCCTAGTGAGCAGCCTAGGTCGTAGCAGTAGCTGCCGGCTTGGGCGTAGCGTTCGGCCATCACCCCAGTCATGGCGATAATGGTGCTATAGCCGGGCACCGAGCGCTGAATCATGTCGGGGAAGACGGCGGCGACTTTGTCATCAAAGGCAAAGTTGGCAATGTTATCTAGGCTGCTGGCGTAAATAGAGTCTTTTTCGGTCATGGTAATAGGAGGCACAAGCTTGTGTAGTCTATAGGCTAAATTAGGGGGCGAGATTTTAGCACAGATTGTTTCTGCTTATTATTTGTTCTTAGTTATATTGCTCTCAAGGCCGCCAGCGATAATCCACTAGCGGAATGCGTGGCCCTTTAAAGATGATGCCTTCACTTTCTAAGCGCAGCTTTTGCTCGCGATAGCCTGCTGAGCCTTCGGGTAGCGAGAGCTTGCCCTGTGCATTAACCACCCGGTGCCAAGGTAATTGGCTGCCTTCTGGCAGCTTGTGCATGGTATTACCCACAAGCCTAGCGGCGCCGGGCAGGCCAGCCAGCTCGGCCACTTGGCCATAAGTGGCAACACGGCCAGCGGGGATTTGCTGCACCGCCAGCCAGATTTTGTGGGCGTTGGAAATTTCAGTCATTGGGGAAGTCTATAGGGGGGAGTCGCTAGTTAACAGTCGTTAGTCGCTAGAAAAAAGCGGGCTCCTGCCACTCTAGAGACTATCGACTAAGTACTAGCGACTGCGGCTTACAGTCGCAACCCCCCATCCATTTCTATAATGCGGCCATTCACATAGTCGGTCTCTAATATATAGAGGCAGGTTTCGGCGATTTCTTGCGGTGTGCCTAGGCGGCGAGCGGGGATGACCGAGGTGAATTTTTCTATGGCTTCGGGCTTCATGCTGGCAACCATATCGGTGGCGATAAAACCGGGGGCCACGCCGGCTGAGCGTATACCGTAGCGGGCTAGTTCTTTTGCCCAAGTTACGGTCATAGCGGCAACGCCGGCTTTAGCGGCAGAGTAATTGGTTTGGCCTACGTTACCGGCGCGGGAGATGCTAGAGATATTGATAATCACGCCCTTGCTGTTAGTCGTAATCATTTGCTCGGCGGCTTCACGGCCGCATAAAAATACGCCGGTTAGGTTCACGTCTATCACCGACTGCCATTCGGCTAGGCTCATTTTTTTCTCTACTTTGCCGTCTCTGGCTTTTATCAACATGCCGTCGCGTAGTATACCGGCGTTGTTAATTAATCCGTCTAGCTGGCCAAAGTCACTGGCGATAGCTTGAAAGGTGGCAACTACGTTTTCTTCATTGGCAACATTGCAGATATAAGCCTTGGCATCACCACCGGCCGCTTTGCAAAGCTGCACAGTTTCATCCAGCTTTTCTTGGTTGAGGTCTATCAGCGCCAAGCGCGCGCCCTTGCTGGCAAGCAAGGTTGCCATAGAGCGGCCTAAGCCCTGGCCGCCACCGGTAATAGCGATAACGTTGTTATTGATATTCATGCTGTTGCCTTTTGGGTAAATGGTACGGGGGTAAAAACGTCGACATTATTGCAGTGTTTAGGGTAGGCGACAATTGGCGAAACTGCTCAGGATATTGGCGAAGTAACCCAGAGGGTTAGAAGCCTCGTTGGACTTGAGCCGGCATCGGTTGTTTTGTGGTAGAGATGTTGGTTCATTGTTGGTGATGTAATCGCAAGCGCTAGTTCGATTCTGTGCGCACTACGGTATTCCTTCGTTGCTAGGCTGCTAGAGAGTGGTGTTATGGGTTTAGCATTTCAAATGCTCTCCCCTTGAGCTCTAGGTGACGGACTTATTCGCGATAAGCGATTGCAGGCTCTATGTTTTTCATAGTAACTTTGTTGCAAAAGGGTGTTTCTGCCACCTATATTTTAAAGGAAGAAAAATATGAAAAAAATAATTGGATTGTTTTGGGTGGTGACGCTATCAATTTTAAGCTCAGCTAGTTATGCCAGTGTTGAGCCCACGGTTGCAGAGTTTAAGCGGTCTTATGCTGCATTTAGTGGCTATGCGGATAAAAAACAATGGAAGCAGTCGTTACCGTATGCCGAGTCGGCCTATGAAATAGCTTTGAAGCTGTACGGTGAGGATCATAAAAATACCGCTACATTAGCTTACAATTACGGGCTAAACCTTTTAGACGTAAACCAAAAAGACGAAGCTGCAAAGATATTAAAAAAAGCCTTGGCTATGTATGAGCGTGTTTATGGCGAGGACTCAATAGAGTTAATAGCATTATTAATAGATTTAGGGCATTCAAAAGCGCATTTATTTAGAAATGGCAGCCAGAAATCATATTACAATCGAGCATTAGACCTATCGGCCAAGTATTATGGTGATGACTCTTTAGAGCATGCCAAGCTGTCATCGGAAATAGGTTTGGAGTTGCTGCTGAGAACGCGATCTATTGCGGCAAGAACTCATTTAGAGAATAGCTACAAAATTTATTCGGACAAGCTTGGTGAGAATTCGCCGTTGGCTGGCTGGGCTGCGTTTAACTTAGGGAAGTATGAACTGTCGACTAGGGATTACGATGATGCCGCAGAGTATTTAACTAAAGCCTTAAAGACGTTTGAGCTACCTGATCAGCCTTCCAATAAAATTGAACTGGCAACACACGGTTTTTTAGTCATGGCTTATTCAAAGATGGGTAAGGATGATGAAGCTACGCAGCATTGTTTAGCTATTGGTCGTATGACGCCCTTTACTTCAACGCAAAATTATCTCCCGCTAGTGAAAGCTGCACCCATGTATCCGCGTAAAGCGAGCATGGCTAAAAGGGAGGGGTATGCCATTGTGGAGTATGATGTCGATGAGTCGGGTTTTGTGCGCAATGTTAAAGTGGTGGATTGGGCTGGTCATAAATCTTTTGTGAGTACTTCTATTAAAGCGGCAGAGAAATTTCGCTATGCGCCGGCGTTTAAAGAGGGTAAGCCGGTGCTCACCGTGGGGGTACAAAACAGATTTATTTATGAGTTAGATGACTAAGCGAAAGCGCCCAAAAGTATCATCCCCCCCCATCCATCGCGATGATGGTAGGTCAATAGATGCCGGATCAAGCCGGCATGACTATCTTTCTATCTAGATAGCAATAGCCTCCCGATCGGGGATATAACCTTGAATTCTTCCTGCGGGCCCCCATATCTCAAGCAAACATACCCTGCCGAGCCCGCTATGCGCATCCTATTCTTCCTTTTTATTCTCATCCCCATTGCCGAAATCATGCTGCTTATAGAGGTGGGTGACCATATAGGCGGCCTTAATACCGTGGCCTTGGTGTTCCTCACTGCCATTATTGGTGCTGCCCTATTGCGCAAGCAGGGGGTGGATACCTTGCTGCGGGCCAATCAGCGTATGGCGCAGGGCGAGATCCCCATTAAAGAAATGCTGTCGGGCATAGTACTGGCGGTGGGTGGGGCTTTATTACTTACCCCGGGCTTTATTACCGATGCGGTGGGCTTCTTCTGCCTATTGCCGCTTACTAGGGGTTGGGCCGTCGACCATCTGGTACGCAAGGGTGTGGTGGCCGGTAGTGGCGGTTTTACAGCCTTTAGTGCCGGTGGTTTTGGTGCTGGGCCTACTGGCGGGCCTGCGGCAGGTCCTACTGTGGGCAAGGGTGGCGATAAACAGCGTTCGTCTTTAGGTGGGGGTGAGCACACCACGATAGAGGGCGAATACCGCCGCGAGGATTAGGCTTTGGCGGCTAAGTGCATTAAATGGCCCCAAAACAGCCTTTTTTTAACAAATTTTCAGTAGCGGGCCTTGAAGTCAATCTGGCTGGCCCCATATCCCAGTCATCCCGGGTCGCCCGGCCTTATTAAATTAGATAATTATAGTTTTTTGGAGAAGTGCCAAAATGAAAATTCGTCCCTTATATGATCGCGTTGTTGTCCGTCGCAAAGAAGAAGAAGCCACGTCAGCTGGCGGTATTATTTTATCTGGTTCGGCTAAAGAGAAGCCTAACCAGGGTGAGATCGTTGCAGTAGGTGAAGGTCGTGTATTAGATAGCGGTGAAGTACGCGCTTTAGCAGTAAAAGTTGGCGATCAAATTATCTTTGGTCCCTATGCTGGTAACAACACAGTTAATGTTGATGGTGAAGAGTTAATCATCATGAGCGAAAGCGAAATTTTTGGTGTAATGGCTTAAGTCCTGTTTAAGCATTGCCCGTTGAACTCAGAGGCTGCCGCTAAGCTGGCAGCTCATTGAAAAGATAATTGAAGGAAATAGTCATGGCTAAAGACGTAAAGTTTGGTAATGAAGCTCGTCAAAAAATGCTTAAAGGCGTAAATGTTTTGGCAGATGCGGTTAAAGCAACTTTAGGGCCCAAGGGCCGTAACGTAGTATTAGATAAATCTTTTGGTGCCCCAACGGTTACTAAAGATGGTGTTTCTGTTGCTAAAGAAATCGAGCTAAAAGACAAGTTTGAAAATATGGGCGCGCAAATGCTGAAAGAAGTTGCGTCTAAAGCATCTGACGATGCCGGTGATGGTACTACAACAGCTACTGTACTAGCCCAGTCAATTGTTAATGAAGGCTTAAAAGCTGTTGCCGCTGGCATGAATCCTATGGATCTTAAGCGCGGTATCGACCAAGCAGTGATTGCAGCTGTTGCTAAAATCCGCGAGATGGCGACACCTTGTGCCGACAGCAACGCGATTGCTCAAGTAGGCAGCATCTCTGCTAATAGCGATACTAATGTAGGTGACATCATTGCTGAAGCGATGGATAAAGTCGGAAAAGAAGGTGTTATCACTGTTGAAGAAGGCACTACGCTTGAAAACGAGTTAGACATCGTTGAAGGTATGCAGTTTGACCGTGGTTACCTATCACCCTACTTTGTGACTAACACTGAGAACATGAGTGCTGAGCACGAAGCGCCTTTCGTATTGTTAGTAGACAAAAAAATCTCAAATATTCGTGAATTGCTGCCCTTGTTAGAGCAGGTTGCTAAATCATCTCGCCCATTAATCATTGTTGCTGAAGATGTTGAAGGCGAAGCCTTGGCAACATTAGTTGTTAACAACATGCGCGGTATAGTGAAAGTGGCTGCTTGTAAGGCACCTGGTTTTGGTGATCGTCGTAAAGCTATGCTTGAAGATATCGCTGTTTTAACGGGTGGTACTGTAATCACTGAAGAGCTAGGCCTAGATTTAGAATCAGCGACTCTTGAGCACTTAGGTTCTGCCAAGCGCATTACCTTAGATAAAGAAGCGACTGTGATTATTGACGGTGCGGGTGATGCCGCGGCTATTCAAGCACGTGTTGCTGAAATTCGTGTGCAAATGGAAAATACCTCTTCAGATTACGATCGTGAGAAGTTACAAGAGCGTGTTGCTAAACTAGCTGGCGGCGTTGCCGTTATCAAAGTAGGCGCCGCTACTGAAATGGAAATGAAAGAGAAGAAAGCGCGCGTTGAAGATGCCTTGCATGCAACACGTGCAGCAGTAGAAGAAGGTGTTGTACCTGGCGGCGGTGTTGCCCTGGTTCGCGCTTTGCAAGCCATTGAAGGCTTAACCGGTGCTAACGACGACCAAACGGTAGGTATCAACTTAGCTCGCCGTGCGATGGAATCACCTTTACGTCAAATAGTCACTAACGCGGGCGACGAAGCCTCGGTAGTGTTAGATAAAGTGAAGGCTGGTACAGGTAACTTCGGTTACAACGCCGGTACTGGCGAATACGGTGACATGATAGCCATGGGTATATTAGACCCCGCTAAAGTAACCCGTACTGCGCTACAGGCTGCTGGTTCGGTTGCTGGTTTGATGATCACTACCGAAGCGATGATCTGCGATGCTGCTGACGATGGCGCTGCTGGCGGTATGCCAGATATGGGCGGCATGGGTGGTATGGGCGGCATGGGTGGCATGGGCGGTATGATGTAATCATCCCCCGACGCCTGGCCGTTATCTCGGCCTAGCTTCACCATTAAAAACCCTGCACGAGTCTGTGCGGGGTTTTTTGTGTCTGGGTATTTATAACGTTGTGGTGGTGTTTGTCAGTGTTTACATGATATTTTTTCTAGAAGCGCAGCAAAATACCCTGCATTGAGCGAAAAAACGGCAGCTCTAGGCTGCAGTTACTACAAAAATAAGCGCTTTAACTAAGGTGCAAAACAGCAAAATCCTATATAATTCGGCCCTGATTTTCCTGGTTCTGGTACTGCTATCCCCAAGATTCGGCAAGCTGACACCCTTACTTAAGCGTGTGAGCGGTTAGCTGTCGCACAGTAAATAGCATGATAAAGAGGTTTATACTATGTCAGCAGATTTAACGCCCTACGCCTTGCGTCAAAAAATTCGCAGCGGTGAGCACAGCAGTAATACCTCGGGTTTATGTACTGGCTTTGTGCAGGCCAACGTAGTGATTCTGCCCAAAGACTGGGCGCAGGACTTTTTAATGTTCGCCCAAGCTAACCCCAAGCCTTGCCCAATTATTGCGGTAGCACCAGAAGCCGGTGCTTATCACCTGCCCGAGGCCGGCAAGGATTTCGATATACGCAGCGATGTGCCGCAATACCGTATTTGGAATGACGGTGTGATGACCGATGAAGTCACCGACATTAAAGACTACTGGCGCGACGATTTGGTGACCTTTTTGATAGGTTGTTCTTTCTCCTTTGAAGAAGCGCTAATCGCTGATGGCTTAGAGATACGCAATATTGCCGAAGGCGTTAACGTACCGATGTACCGCACCAACGTACCTTGTAAGCCGGGCGGCCGTTTTAGCGGCAATACTGTGGTGAGCATGCGTCCCTTTAAACCGGTGGATGCCATACGGATGATACAAATTTGCAGCCGCTTCCCCTCAGTGCACGGCGCGCCTATACACTTTGGCGACCCAGCTGCCATAGGCATAGCTGATATTAACAAGACTGACTTCGGTGATCCTGTCACCATTAAACCCGGTGAAGTGCCTGTATTTACCGCCTGTGGGGTAACCCCGCAAGAAGCTATAGCGCAAGCCAAGCCGCCTTTCTGCATTACCCACAGCCCCGGCTGTATGGTGGTGACCGATATGCCCAATAGCAAACTGGCCATTATGTAATAGGGCTAGGGTGTAATAGGCCGGAGCTACTAACAAAAAATAGCGATAGTTTTAACAATTTTGGAGAGCAACGTGCGTTTAAATTGTGATTTAGGTGAAAGTTTCGGCTCATGGACTATGGGCATGGATGAGGCGGTTATGCCTCATATTAATCAAGCCAATATAGCCTGTGGCTTCCACGCCGGTGACCCGTTGATTATGCAGCGCACCCTAAGCTTGGCAAAAGAGCATGGCGTCATGGTTGGCGCACATCCGGCTTATCCCGATTTAGTGGGCTTTGGCCGTCGCTCTATGAACTGCAGTGCCGCCGAAATTACAGCCCTTATGTTGTATCAGTTATCAGCGATGGACGGTATGGCAGCAACCACGGGCATTGAGATGCAATACGTTAAGCCCCACGGTGCTTTATACAATGACATGATGGCCAAAGCTGATGTGCGTAAAGCTATCATGGAAGCCGTAGCCGCTTTCCATAAGCCTATTAAGCTCATGCTGCAAGCTACCCCACAAGCCGACGAACACAAAGCTGAAGCGGCTGCGTTGGGTTTAGAGTTATGGTTTGAAGCTTTTGCCGACCGTTGCTATGACGATGATGGCAAGTTGCTAGCACGCAGCAAAGCTGGCGCCGTACACAACAAAGAAAAAATGCTAGCGCAAGTTGAACAGCTGTGTGATCAGGGGACTATCACCACAGTAAGTGGTCACACACTTACCCTGCAGGTGGATACCCTGTGCGTGCACGGCGATAACCTCGCCGGTGTGCAAGCTATAGAAGCCATTCGTGCTTTAGTCGACCAGCGCGCGCAGTCTTAAATTTCGGGGAATAACTATTTCATGAAGATTCAAATAGCCGGTGAAAATTCACTGATATTGTATTTTGGCGACGAGGCCAATGCCGAAGTTGCAGCGGCTGTCTATGCAGCTACCCAAGCCATACGCGAGCACTTGGCCGATGTCATTATCGATATGGTGCCTTCCTATGCCTCATTGCTAGTGATTTTTGATGCCTATAAGTGTGACCATTTACAGTTGCGCAAAAGCATACAGCAGGCTATTGCTGGTGAAAGTGCTAGCGGCAATCAAGAGGGTGCCGTAGTCACGTTACCGGTGTATTACAGTGAAGAATCTGGCCCCGATTTAAAAATCATTGCTGAGCGCTCGGGTTTGAGTGTCGACGAAATTATTGCCCTACACCAAGCCGAAGAATACCGTGTATACGCTATAGGCTTTGCCCCGGGTTTCGCTTATTTAGGGCAAGTAGATGAGCGTATCGCCTCGCCCCGTATCGCCACGCCGCGTAAATATGTACCCAAGGGCGCGGTAGGTATTGCCGATAGGCAAACCGCGGTGTACCCGGCACCTTCCCCGGGCGGTTGGAATTTAATAGGCCTGTGCCCCACCCCCATGTTCACCCCAGAAGGGGAAAGCCTAATGCCGGTAGTTGTAGGTGATAGAGTGAAATTTAAAGCCATTAGCAAAGATGAATTCTTGGCCATGGGTGGCGAGCTGGATGAGAAGTTTTTACAACAGGAGGCGAAGGCATGAGTTGTTTTAAAGTCGTTTCTCCTGGTTTTTTAAGCCTGTTACAAGATGCCGGCCGCTACGGTTACCACGGCGTGGGTTTAACTACCTCCGGCCCCATGGATGCCTTGGCGTTTAACTGGGCTAATTTATTATGCGGTAACGCTGCCGATGCCGTCGCCATTGAGGCCAGCGTAGGGGGTTTAACTCTAACCTCGCAAGCCGATACTGTGATTGCGGTAACCGGTGCCGAAGTGCCTTTCACGATTAACGGTGAAGAGCGCGAATTATGGCGCAGCCACAAGGTGAAAACGGGCGATACTATCGCCTTGAGTTTTGCTACCAATGGCTGTCGCTCTTACCTTGCCGTAGCGGGTGGCTTCCAAATTAAAGAAAGCTTTGGTTCAGTCGCTACCGTAGTGCGAGAAGGCATAGGCGGTTTGGCAGGTAAAGCCTTGCAAGCGGGTGATGAGTTGCCCGTTAAAGGCATTGATGCTCCCTGTTTAGAGTTGCCTGAACAGTGGCGCCCTAGCTATAGCAAAGACATTACTGTTCGTGTTATTCCCAGCTATCAAGTGCAGAGCTTTAGCCCGGTGCAGCAGCGCTTATTTTTTGGCAGTGATTATAAAGTGTCCGACCGCTGTGACCGCATGGGTTATAAGCTAGAGGGTCCCGCGCTTAAAACGTCGATGACCGCTATGTTATCGGAAGGTATATGCCTAGGGGCAATACAAGTTCCACCCGATGGCCAGCCCATAGTCTTAATGAATGATAGGCAAACCATAGGGGGCTACCCTAAAATTGGTGCTGTGTTGTCGCTAGATTTGGCTTATCTTGCCCAGCAAATGCCGGGCGGCAAAGTGCGCTTTGAACCTATTACCATAGATTGTGCCCACAACGCCTTACACCTAGCCAAGAGCCATTTTGAACGTGCTCAAAGCCAGTTAGTCGCAGTAGCAAGTGAATAGGCTGTATAGCCGCTTTTTTGAGATCGTTTTATGACAACCACTGAATTACGTTACAACAGCACCGAACAGGCGCTAAGTCAGCAGATTGAAAACATACTGGTGGCACGCAACCCGCGTGGCATGCAAAGCGCGCAAGCGGTTTTAGAGGCCGGTTATTACTACCGTGCCGCTAGAGTGCTGCAAGAGCAGCTAGCTAAGCCAGGTAGTGTGGTATTGATAGGTACTGGCTTTCCTGTGCCGCAGCCAGGCGATACCCACACCTTCGAAACCGATGGTCCAGTGGGCGCTATTGCCATGTATGACACCTTCAAAGCCTTAGGCATGCAGCCTATCATCGTTACCAGTGGTGCTTTAGCGGCGGCCTTATCTCCCGATTATCGTGTACACACTATCAGTGAAGGCAATTTGGCGGTAGCCGAGCAAGAGGCCAAGGCCGGCCTAGCGGCGCTTAAGCCCGATGTGGTGGTGAGCATAGAAATGCCCGGCCTTAATGCCAATGGCCAGTACTCCAATATGCGCGGCGAAGATATCAGCCACCGCTGCCCCAGCTTTGACGACTTCTTGCGCTTAGCGGCTTGCCCTACCATGGCCATAGGCGATGGCGGCAACGAGATTGGCATGGGTAATATCGCCGAGACCTTAGAGAACTTAAGCATTATCCCCGCCCGCACCCAGTGTGATGAGCTGCTGGTGGCGGATGTGTCCAACTGGGGGGCCTACGGTTTAATCGTGTGGTTATCCATATGGAACCAGCAAGATTTATTAGCCCCTATTAAACCAAGGGCGATACTAGAATACTTGTCTGCTAGAGGCAGTGTGGATGGTGTAAGCCGCCAAAACACGGTCACTGAAGATGGTATGGAACCTACGGAAGGTGAGTCGGTTATTGCCGAATTACGAGCCGTAGCGGGTTTTTAAGCCCCGTTTTATAAATGTAAATGCCTTATAAAAACTCCCACAGGCCTTATTTTCTGCGGCCTGTAGCGGCAATAGCTGCCACTATTGTTGTAAAGATGACCAAAAGCGGTAATTTCTGTTAGAATTGCCGCCCTTTATTTCAGGTGGCCATTTCATCTTCATAGAGCTAAACCTCTACGAACGTGGGCCGAAATTTTTGACTAACGTGAGATTGATCTTATGTCTATTGTGTATTTAGACGGCGCTTATATGCCCATGGCAGAGGCGAAAATATCGCCCATGGACCGTGGTTTTCTATTTGGCGACGGCATCTATGAGGTAGTTCCTTCATACGACGGTAAGATGGTAGGCTTTGGCCCGCACATAGACCGCATGATAGAAGGCATGGGTTTTATTGATATCAAATTGAATTGGTCTCACGATCAATGGCGGGATGTTTGCGATCAGCTAATCGAGAAAAATAGTGGTGACAACCTAGGTTTATACTTGCACGTTAGCCGCGGTACTGACTCTAAGCGTTTTCACGCCTACCCCGATAATGTAGCGCCTACTGTATTCGCGTTCGCTTTTGAAATTCCACCTGCGACCGTGGCCGATAAAGCCAAAGTTAAAGGCTACAAAGTCAATACGCAGCAGGATTTACGCTGGGATCGGTGCAACATTAAATCTACCGCTTTACTGGGTAATGTCATGCACTTCCAGGCGGGCCACGCTGCCGGTATGAACGAGACCTTATTGTTTAATGCCAACAACGAACTAACCGAAGCTTCAGCCTGTAATGCTTATATTGTTAAAGATGGCGTAGTTATAACACCGCCACTAGATAACCAGTGCTTGCCCGGTATTACCCGCAAAATTTTGCTAAGCATATTAGCGAAAGATGGCTCTATCAAAGTAGAAGAGCGCATAGTCACTAAAGACGAAGTGTTAAACGCTGATGAAGTGTGGATTACCTCTTCTTCTAAAGAGATTGCACCGGTCACGCAAGTCGACGGCAAGCCCGTAGGCAATGGTGAAGTGGGTGACGTATGGTTGGCTGCACAAACCTTGTATAGCGCGCAAAAGTACAATTACTAATTGCTACGCGTTTAATACCATCCGCGCTGCATAATCGCAGCGCCTAAAAGCAAGAATAGCGTTATAGCGTACTCAAGAGTACGCAGCGCTTTTTCTTGCTTTTTTGTCTGTTACGGCCTCGCGCCCTATGTTAACAGCCTGTTTTACCTAGCAAGAGAAAGACACTATGGCTCGTCCTGCAAAAGCGAAAATCAACCTCGATGCCTTGCGCCACAACTACAAGGTGGCTTGTAATATTGCGCCCGGTTCGCAAGCTGTGGCTATTGTTAAAGCCAATGCCTATGGCCATGGTGCTGTTGAGACGGTAAAGGCCTTGCAAGAACATGCTTCGGTATTTGGAGTGGCTTGCATAGAAGAGGCCATAGAGCTACGCGAAGCGGGCATCAAACAACCTATTTTATTATTAGAGGGGATGTTTAGTGCCAGCGAAGTGGCTGTAGCGCAACAGCTGGGCTTTTGGGTGGCGGTGGGTAGCCGCGCTCAAATAGAAATGCTGACCCACGCTGATGCTGGCGAGCCCTTAAAAGTATGGTTAAAACTGGATACCGGTATGCATCGCTTGGGGGTGCAACCCCATGAAGCAGTAGAGCTATACCGCTTGCTCGCCGAGAGCGACAAGGTGGCCGACGCCATTGTGCTAATGACACACTTGGCGTGTGGTGATGAGTTAGAGCGTCCGCAAACGCCTAATCAATTACAATGCTTTAATGCAGCCTTGGCGGACATCACTAAAGTAGCCGACGAGTTAGGCCAAAGCGTAGAAACCAGCCTAGCCAATTCGGCAGGCACCATGGCTTGGCAAGATTGCCGCCGCAGCTGGAACCGCCCAGGCTATATGCTCTATGGTGGTAACCCTTTTGGTCACAGCCAAGAAAGCGCTGATCAATTGCAGCCAGTGATGAATTTACTGACTGCCGTAATCGCTTTACGCGATATAGCGGTAGGTGAATGCGTGGGCTATGGCGCCAACTGGTGCGCCCAGCGCCCCTCAAAAATCGCGACCATCGCCATGGGTTATGCCGACGGCTACCCTCGCGTAGTTAAGCCTGATACACCGGTGTTAATTCACGGCCAGCGCGTTAGCATAGTGGGCAATGTGTCTATGGATATGATTACTATCGACGTCACCGACATAGCCAATGTGCAATTAGGTGATGAGGTGATGATGTGGGGCGAAGGTTTGCCCGTTGATGAAATCGCAGCCTGTGCCGGTACTATAGGTTATGAATTATTGGCGCGTATGCCAACGCGAGTGCCTAGGATTTATGTGGGTGGGTAGGGGGCAGTCGCTAGGCTTTTAGTCTCTAGTCGCTAGTTTTTAAAAAGGCCCGCTCTTTACAGAGCGGGCCTTTTTTATTGTGGCTGAAAGCTGTTTTTTTTTACGCTAGAGACTATCCCTCTAGAGACTAGAGACTACAAAAATCATTGCGTACCGCCGGTCAATTTCAACAAATCCGCATTCACCTTACGCCGAAAGTGATCTACTGAATCTAGACGTTCTTTGTTTTCTGCGCTTAAGCGCTCGACTTTGATTAGGCGGTTGTTGAAGAGGTTGACCTTGTCGTTGGTTTTTTCAAGGGTGCTCTCTTGGGCCTTGAGTTTTTTCTCGTTGCTGGCTAGTTGGTTGCTGAGTTGGTCTAGGGTTTGTAGCTTTTGGTTAAGCTTGTTGGTGACCACGTCGTTGCTAGCCAGTTTTTGCTCGGTGCTGTCTATAAAGCTTTTAACATTGTTAAGGCTTCTATCGTGACTTTGCTGTTTGGTTTCTAAAATTTCTAGGCGTTCTTTGCTCTTTTTCCAGACATTGTCCCAGAGCTTGCGCACTTCAAAGTCTATCTCGCGCAATTTGACCTTCATGGCCTCGCTGGATTCACCCATGCTTTCATCGGTTACTGATAAACGACTTTCCAATCCGGCGACCCTGGCCTCGGTGAGCGCAAGGGTGTGTTCAGCGGCTTTGAGGCGCTGTTGTAAAAAGCCTGCTAGTACCGCAGTGAGTATTAACACCACCACGACAAAGGCTAAGGTGATTTTTAGGCTGTTGCTGGCGCTGCCGTTGCTTGCGACATCGGGCACTACGCCCAAACCGCTAAGTGCACCTTTGCTTTGGGTGCGCTGGTAAGAGGCGATTTCATCACGTGCTGGGGTGATGGCAATGTTGTCGTGGGGTGGGCGGTTATCGTTGCTGGCCATAGTGTTTTTATCAGTGTTTCGCTATTAAGGGGTGGACGCGTGTGTGGCATTATTGCACGGCTAAGGACAAGCACAAACTATGTGGGTTCATCTGTTTTAATATTTCGGTCATTTTTTCGGCAAAAACACAGTATTACAGTGGAATTCTATAAAAGAGGTTTAAATTTATGGCTAAATAGCCTATAAAAGCACTCAGGTATTAAGGGGTTAGCTAACTCCTCAATAACAATAATCCTTCCATAATCAACTAGGGGTGTTTCATGGAAAATATCATCAGCTTAGATCTACTATTTCGCTGGGCGCACGTGTTATTCGGTATCACGTGGATAGGCCTACTGTACTACTTCAACTTTATTCAAGGTGAATACTTCAAAGAGGCTGAGGCTAGCGCCAAGGCTGATGCCACTAAAAAATTAGCGCCACGTGCGTTGTGGTGGTTCCGTTGGGGCGCCATGTTTACCTTTATTACCGGTTTGGTGTTGTTGATGGGTATTCGCAAGACTCACGGTATTGATGGATTCATCGCCATGGGCGCGTTAATGGGTACTTTCATGTTCCTAAACGTTTGGTTAATTATCTGGCCAAACCAAAAAATCGTTTGCGGCATTGTTGAAGGTGATGCATCGGTTGCCGGTCCTAAGGCTTTATTAGCTTCACGTACCAATACGTTGTTTTCTATCCCTATGTTGTTCGGCATGCTGGCCTCTTTCCATGGCACTGGCAAAGGCAGTACCCTCATAGATCACGCTGCTGGCGCATCTCAAGGCCTGACTACTGGCGTTATTGCAGTATTGGCTTTAGTTGTATTGCTACAGCTAAATGCTATGTTCGGTAAGCTAGGCCCTATGGCTAGCGTGAAGGGTGTTATTCACTCTAGCCTCGCGTTAGCGGTTGTATGTGTAGGTTTGTTACAGCTGGTATAGCTAGTACCGAGACATAAAAAAACCGGGCATTGCCCGGTTTTTTTATGTCTGCTACTTTCTCTCTAAAGAGAGCTTAGCGACAAACTTGCTTAGCAGTTTTGATTTGTTTCTTGCTGCAATCTTCTTTAGAGCCTTTGCCTACACACCAAGTTTTGCGGTTGTCCCAGGCTGAAATATCTTTGCTTTCACCGTTAGAGCAGGAAACGACATAGTATGAATACACTTCGTCATCTTCTAAAACGATATCTTCGCTGTATTTAATGCTCACAGGACGGGCGGCCATAACCGTTGAAGAAATGGCGACTAATGCTACTGCTGTTAGTAAATGTTTGAATTTCATAGTGTTGTCTCTATTATTTTGTACCATAAATCATGAATGTTAATACCAGTCATCAAACAGGATTGTTATTTGATGGACTTAGTATAACTTTCAGAGCTGAACCCAAACTGAATGGCCGGCAATAAAATGCTTAGGGGGCCATATTATTTTGCATGGTCTTATTAGAATCGCCAGCAGAGAGGGTAAGCCGTGAGGATTTAGCGCGCCTGTAAACGGGCAAAAGCGGTATTTTGGTGTACAATAGCCGCGTTTTATTAGGGCCTATTGCGGCTTTTAACCTACTACCCAGCGGCTATATCAGGGAGCCTGTATGACCATTATTCGCCAAGATGACTTAATCGATAGCATTGCTGATGCGCTGCAATTTATCTCTTATTACCACCCGCTAGACTTTATCCAAGCGGTAGACAAGGCCTATCAGCGCGAGCAGAACCCTGCTGCCAAAGACGCGATGGCGCAAATCTTAATCAATTCTCGTATGTGCGCCGAAGGCCACCGTCCTATCTGCCAAGATACGGGTATCGTTACCGTTTTCTTAAAAGTAGGTATGAATGTGCAGTGGGATGCCACCATGTCGGTTACGGATATGTGTAACGAAGGTATACGCCGTGCCTATATGAACCCCGATAATGTCTTGCGCGCCTCTATCTTGGCCGACCCCGATGGCGCCCGCACCAACACCAAAGATAACACCCCGGGTGTGGTGCATTATGAAATCGTGCCCGGCGACACCGTAGAGGTGCATGTGGCCGCTAAGGGTGGCGGCAGCGAGGCCAAGTCTAAATTTGCCATGCTTAACCCCTCAGACTCAGTAGTGGATTGGGTATTAAACATGGTGCCGCAAATGGGCGCGGGCTGGTGTCCGCCGGGTATGTTGGGTATAGGTATAGGCGGTACTGCCGAAAAAGCCATGATGCTGGCTAAAGAGGCCTTATTAGAGCCTGTTGATATTCAAGATTTACAAGCCCGTGGTGCCAGCAATCGTGCCGAAGAGCTGCGCTTAGAGCTGCACGAAAAGGTTAACAAGCTAGGTATAGGCGCCCAGGGCCTAGGCGGCTTAACCACGGTGTTAGATGTGAAGGTCAAAGACTTCCCTTCTCATGCAGCGAATAAAGCCATAGCCATGATCCCCAACTGTGCCGCTACCCGCCACACTCACTTCACCCTAGATGGCAGTGGCTCAGCCAAGTTAACCCCACCCAAGCTAGAAGATTGGCCAGAAGTGACCCGCGAAGCCGGTGCCAATGTGAAGCGCGTAAATCTAGATACCGTCACTAAAGAAGAGGTAAAAGGCTGGAAACCCGGTGATACCTTATTGTTAAACGGCAAGATGTTAACCGGCCGTGATGCTGCCCATAAAAAAATGGTAGACATGATTAACAACGGTGAAGAGTTGCCTGTGTCTATGCAAGGCCGCTTTATATACTACGTAGGCCCAGTCGATCCCATTGGTAAAGAAGTGGTAGGCCCCGCTGGCCCCACCACTGCTACCCGCATGGATAAGTTTACCCGCACCATGCTGGCTGAAACCGGCTTGCTGGGCATGATAGGTAAAGCCGAGCGCGGCCCTATCGCCATAGAAGCGATTAAAGAGTTTGAATCGGTTTATCTTATGGCGGTAGGCGGAGCGGCTTTCTTGGTGGCGCAGGCGATCAAAGCCTCAAAAGTAGTCGGTTTCCCCGAATTAGGTATGGAAGCCATCTATGAATTTGAGCTAGAAGATATGCCCGTCACCGTAGCAGTAGACTACCAAGGTGAGTCTATACACCAAACAGGCCCCGCTTTCTGGTCGAAAAAAATAGAGGCGGAAGCGATAGAGGTTAGATAAGCGGCAAGCTTTAAGCTACAAGTAGCAAGATTAAAAATGGGAGGCTCTTTGCTTCCCATTTTTTTACAATTGATATTTCGGTTAAATTAACATTTAATCAGGTATTACGTGGCCTTAGGCAGGTCCTGATGAAATAATAATTACAGCTTACAGCTTACAGCTTACAGCTTACAGCTTATGACCAAAGGACTAACAACATGGATTTATCATCAATTATCTTCTGGGTGATTATTTTTGGTTCGATTGTTTACATCGTCGGTATTTATAATCAATTAGTCACCTTAAAAAACCGTTTTCAAAATGCGTTCTCGCAAATTGAAGTGCAGCTTAAACGCCGCTACGACTTAATCCCTAATTTAGTCGAAACTGCCAAGGCCTATATGAGCCATGAGCGCGAAACCTTAGAGGCGGTAATTAGTGCCCGTAACGAGGCGATGTCTATGCTGAAAGGGGCCGCGGCCGATCCCGGTGGTAGCGCTATTCAAAGCTTGGCGGGGGCCGAAGGCGTGTTGCAGGGAGCCTTGGGTAAAATGAATATGGTGATGGAGGCCTATCCCGACTTAAAAGCCAATCAAAATATGATGCAGCTTACCGAAGAGCTAACCACCACCGAAAATCGGGTGGCTTTTGCTAGGCAGGCCTTTAATGATGCGGTGACTGAATACAATAGTTACAAGCAATCTTTCCCGCCGGTGTTTTTTGCCAAAAAGTTTGGCCATCCTAAAGACGCTAGCCTATTAGAGTTTGAGGATAGCGCCGCCATACAGGCCGCGCCTAAAGTTTCCTTTTAATAATGGCTTACTAAGCCGTGAACTTTTTTACCGAGCAAGATCAGGCCCGCCGCAACAGTAAAATATTAATTGCCTTGTTTGCTATTGCGGTGTGCAGCCTTATTGCTATCACCAATATTGTTGTGGCTATTACTTTTTGGCTGATGGATGGCCAGCTGCAAGATTCTTCCCATGTTGCCGAGTTGCTACACAGTGCGGGTAAACCTAGCTTTGCCCATTATTTTAGCTGGCAAAATTTTGGCAAGATTAGTCTTATGGTCAGCAGTGCTATCGCCATAGTGATAGCTTATAAATGGCTGCAGTTAGCGGCCGGCGGCAAGCGTGTGGCCGAGTCTTTGGGTGGCGTACGCATACATCCCAACACCGACAATACTAATGAACAACGCGTGCTTAACGTGGTGGAAGAAATGGCCTTGGCCTCCGGCATGCCGGTGCCTGCGGTGTATTTGTTGCGGGGTGAAAAAGGTATTAACGCTTTTGCCGCAGGCAATACTCCAGCCGATGCGGTGATTGGTGTTACCCAGGGGGCCATAGAACAGTTTGATAGGGAGCAACTGCAAGGGGTAGTGGCGCACGAATTTAGCCACATACTTAACGGCGATATGCGCTTAAATCTGCGCATGATAGCGCTGCTATCCGGTATTGTTTTTATCGGTAATATAGGTGAACTGATTATGCGCGCCGGTGGCCGCCATGGCGGTTATCACACCACTAAGCGCTCCGGTGATGCCCGAGTGTTTATGCTGGGCTTGGCCTTTGTCATTATAGGTTGGCTGGGTGTTTTTTTTGGCGGTTTGATTAAAGCAGCTATTAGTAGGCAGCGTGAATTTTTAGCCGATGCCTCAGCGGTGCAATTTACCCGCAACCCACAAGGTATCGCCAATGCCTTAAAAATTATAGGGGGTTATCAAGCGGGGTCACGGGTGTTCAGTGCCAAAGCCAGTGAAATTAGCCATATGTTTATTGCCGAAGCGCTGGGCAGTTGGGCTAGTTTTGATACTCACCCCGAAATAGAAAAACGTATTAGAAAAATAGAGCCAGGCTGGAATGGCGCTATGATTAGTCGTCGCATGCGCGTAGAGGCCAGTGCGCAAGCGGGCGCAGCCTTGCATGGCAAAGAGCAGCGCAAGGGGCAGGCCGCTATGGCCGCCGTTGCCGGCGCGGCTTTTGTTGCCGCACAACAAACTCAGGCTACAAACTCGGCAGTGGCTGCAGCCGAGCAGGATATAAAAACGATACCCTACGGCTTAAAAAAATTAGCTCACGAACCTTTGGGAGCCAGCGCTTTAGTGTATAGCTTATTGCTAGATGCCGATAAGGCTACGGCCGAGCAGCAAATAGCTTATATAGAACAATGTCAGGTTAAAGGTTTGGTGATGCTTTGCCGACAAATTAAAGAGGACGTTACTGGCTTAGATATCATCTTGCGTTTACCGTTAATTGAGTTAAGTTTGCCAGCGTTAAAAATGTTATCGGCAGAGCAATACAAGCAGTTTAAAAAAACCTTATTGTTAATCATACGCGCCGATAAGAAGTTTGAAATATTTGAATGGTGCCTGTTTCAATTAGTACGTCATTATTTGGCGCCAGAGTTTGAAACGGTACGAGCCAGCAAGCCGCAATATAAAAAGGCTAAACAGGTTGCCAAGTCCTACGCTATAGTATTGTCTGCGTTGGCGCGCTACGGGCATGATGATGAAGGCGAACAGCATCGTGGGTTTACTAAAGGTGCCAATACCGCAGGTTTATACACCTTAACGTTATTGCCTGAGCAGGACTGCAGCATGGATGATTTTGTGAAAGCGGTTAATCAATTAGCTAACTGCTTTCCGCTGCTAAAGCCTAAATTACTAAAAGGGTTTGCTGATTGTGTCAGCCATGATGGCGTGGTCAGCCCTATTGAACAAGAAGTATTAACAGCCATCGCTGCAGTGATGGATTGCCCTCAACCTCGGCTATTAATGAGCTAACAACAGCATAGCGCTGTGGAAAAATGATGAAGCCTATACAATTTAACGCCAGTGAAGTCAGCCTACAATTAGAGCAGGGTTACCATGTACTCGCTTTCTATAATGACGACGAATATCTGTTTTTACAGCGTTTGGAAGAGATAGGCCATAAAGAGGATGATGGGGTTTATATAGAATATAAAGATCCCATTCATGCCGGCTTTGATGTGGCTGCATCAGTTAGCCTAAGTAAAAAGCAATTTACCCTTACGCTAAAATCCCCTTTATATAAATTACCCGACGTGTTGAGCTTTGATATCACGTTGCAGCTTAGTGATGAAGACTATGGTCGCTACGGCACTATGCTAGAAATATTTTTTAGCGATAGGCAGGTTGAGGTTGCAGTACGTTAAGCGCTATTCATCCGCTTTTATTTTACGTATTAACCAGCGGCTAGTAGGCGCCTGTATCAGCAGGTTAAACAGCACTACCCCAAACACTATAGATTGTATGGTCCACCAATAAGGTAAGCTGGTGGGCAGGGTAAGCACTAAGGCTATGGCTACCACCCCGCGTATGTCTCCCCAAATTAAAACGCCCTGCCAATTTTTTTGTATGCTGCGGCTAAAGGGAATGCTGACTATAGTGCAAATAAAGATGGTGGCACTACGGCTAATAATGGCTGCGCCTATGCCTATTAAAATAGCTAGCCATTGGTGGCTAAACATATCGGGGGTGATCACCAATCCCATTAATACAAATAACACACTGCTAAATAATAAGGCCAGCCAGTGCCAGTTGCCATCGGCCCCTAATAAAAAACTATGTTCTTTTTCGTTGAGGCACTTTCTGGCGACAATAGCGGTACCCATCACCGACATAATACCTGATACCTCAAATACATTTTGGGCTAAATAAAAGCTGCCTATAGCAATAAATAATAAAACGATACGGGTGGTCGAGTGACTGGCCAATAGCAGGATGAGTATGGCTGCGATTAAACCCATAATGCCCCCAAGCACTAAACCGCCCATAAAGGTGCTAATAAAAAAAGTGCCTATGGAGAGGGTGCTGCTGCCTTCACTGTGAGTAGCGATGGCAATAAGCAGCGAAAATAAAACAATGGTGGTGGCATCGCTGAATAGGCTTTCACCTTTCATTAAGGTAATTAAACCCTTAGAGGCTTTATGTTGCTCTAGTTTGGTGGTGGTAATGGCTGAGTCGGTAGTGGCTAAAACCACCCCGCAGATTAGGGCCGCTATCCAAGGGAAGCCGCTGGGGTGGTTAATACCGTAATAAATAAACACGGCGCTAAATAAGGTGCTGAGTATTACGCCTACACTGGCCAGCAGTAATATGGGTTTTAGCCAGCGCTTTAAATCACTAGGGTCTATATGCCAGACAGCTTCAAAAATTAATATCGGTAGCAGCAGATAAAATACCAAGTCTTGCAGGTTGTTAGCTCTAATGCCGGTATCTATACCCCATTGCGGTACTAGCCAGACAGCGGCTACCCCCACTAATAAACAGCCTAAGCTATTATCAATTTTTAAAATGCGATTTAAAATTAAACCGCATAGCGCCATGGCCACTATCAGTAGTATTTGCCCTACAACTAATTCCACACCCATATTAATTCCCTTGTGTTAGCTATACTTCTTTTGAACTGGCGATTAAATCAGAGCGTACCGTTGGTGTTGGAAATTGCTCTTCCATAGGTTCGGGTAAGCCATTGGCATTAATAATATGGGCATGTTTGCGGGTTAAACTGCGCGCCTCTTTAACGCCGCAGGCGTGAGCGATGGTGCCTACCTCATACTGTAATTGGGTGGCGTAGTTGTATACGCGCTCGGCCTTGTCAGTAGGATCTAGGCCGCGTTGCAAATCTTTATTGTGGGTGGTGATGCCGGTGGGGCAGGTGTTTTTATTACACTGCAGGGCTTGTATACAGCCCAGTGCAAACATAAAGCCGCGCGCCGAGGTCACAAAATCCGCACCCACGCAAATAGCCCAAGCCACTTCGCTAGGGTTGACTAACTTACCTGAGACGATAATTTTTATACGCTCGCGTAAATTATATTCAATGAGTTTATCCACCATTAACGGCAGGCTGCGTTTAATCGGCAGGCCTACATAGTCCATTAAGCTTTGCGGTGCCGCGCCGGTGCCGCCATCGGCGCTGTCTATGGTAATAAAGTCGGGGGCATGCTCGGGGCCGCGGCGGTGTATGGCTTGCATTAAATCATCTATCCAGTCGCTGGTGCCTATTACCGCTTTGAAGCCTACCGGTTTCCCCGTTAACTCCCGTATACGCACTATCATGTCTAATAAGTCATCGATACAACGTATTTCTTGGTGGCCATTGGGGCTAATAGAATCTTGGCCTGCGGGGATATGCCTAACGGCGGCAATCACCTTGGTGACTTTCTCCTTTGGTAAAATACCGCCTTTGCCGGGCTTAGCGCCTTGGCTCATTTTTATTTCAAACATTTTTACTTGGTCTAGTTCGGCTATGCGCAGTAGCTTTTCTTCATCCAAGGTTTTGTCGGGCTTGCCTACGCCGTATTTGGCGGTGCCTATTTGAAACACCAAATCGCAGCCGCCCTGTAAGTGATAGGGGGATATCGAACCTTCACCGGTATTCATCCATATGCCCGCTTTTTTGGCACCGTTGGATAGGGCGGTAACCGCGGGTATAGAAATAGCGCCAAAGCTCATGCCTGAAATATGAAAAATAGAGCTACTAGTATAAGGCAGGCGGGCATAACCTTGGCCTATGGTCACTGGGCTGGTGGGGGTGGCGTCTTCGGTTAAGGTGGGGAATAGGCAGTTTAAAAAGATAATATCCCCCGCCTGGTTTAGCGGCCGGGTGGAGCCAAAGGCGATGGTGGAGTCCACTTTTTTGGCAGCGCGGTAAACCCAGGCGCGCTGGGCGCGGTTAAAGGGCAGCTCGTCCCTGTCTTGAGCAAAAAAGTACTGCCGGAAAAATTCCCCCATGTGTTCAAACAAATAACGAAAGCGGCCTATCACCGGATAGTTACGGCGTATCGCCTGCTTGGTTTGGGTGATATCCGACAGGTACATATAGACAATTATCAGTGCGGCAATAATCACCACCAGCACAAATAGCAATTGGCTAAATTCTAAGAAGTCGCTAACGAATTGGTATAGCACGGGGAATTGGGTGTTGGCGGTACTCATATGCGCGTTAAGACCTTGTTTTCATTGTTAAATTTATTGTGCCCTAGAGTATAGGGGCTCTAGGGGGCTTGTCGATGCACAAACAACACTTTAAGCTGTTGCAGATTCGATAATGACATAATTTTTTGATACCACACTATGCCCCAAGCAACTTTTTATTGGCACGATTACGAAACCTTTGGCGCCAACCCGTCACTGGATAGGCCCTCGCAGTTTGCCGGCGTACGCACTGATGCCGATTTTAATATTATCGGTGAGCCGCTGGTGATTTACTGCCAGCCAGCCGGCGATATGCTGCCTCAGCCGCAGGCCTGTTTAATTACCGGCATCACCCCACAACAGGCCAAGGCCAAAGGCCTGCCTGAGGCGGAATTTATTCGGCTGATACATAAAGAGATGGCCAGGCCTAACACCTGTTCGGTGGGTTATAACAGCATACGGTTTGATGATGAAGTCACTCGCTATACTTTGTATCGCAATTTTTACGATGCCTATGAGCGCGAATGGAAAAACGGTAACTCCCGTTGGGATTTAATTGATATGGCGCGGGTGTGTAGAGCGCTGCGCCCCGAGGGCATAAACTGGCCCGACCACGAAGATGGCACGCCTAGTTTTAAGCTAGAGCATATTACTGCCGCTAATGGCATTAGCCACGAAGCTGCGCACGATGCGCTATCCGATGTGCACGCCACCATCGCCTTGGCCAAGCTGATTAAAACGAAACAACCTAAACTCTATGACTATGTGTTGAGCCTGCGCAATAAGCGCACAGTGGCTACCATGTTAGATGTGGTGGCACAGGCGCCGGTGCTACACACCTCGGCGATGTTCCCCGCCAGCCGTTATTGCACCAGCTTAGTCATGCCTTTGGCTGCCCACCCCAGTAATAAAAATGCGATAGTGGCTTATGATTTAAGTGTAGACCCTACGCCGTTGCTTACTCTGAGCGCTAAACAAATCCGCGAAAAACTTTATACCCCTACCGCAGAGTTAGCCGAAGGCGAACAGCGCATCGCACTAAAAAATATCCATATCAATCGCTGCCCCATAGTCGCCACCAGCAAATTACTGGACGAAAACCTAGCCGCACGCATACAGTTGGATTTACCGCAGGCGCGGCAACATTATCAGCAGTTAAAAAATAGCCCTGGGCTAGCAGAAAAAGTCGCCCAAGTTTTTGCCGCCGATGCGCAAGGCCCTGCAAAAACAGACCCCGATATCATGTTGTATAGCGGTGGCTTTTTCAGTCAGCAAGATAAAAGCGTCATGGCACAGGTGCGCAGTGCCAGCCCCGAACAATTACAACAGCAAACATTTGCTTTTAGCGATAGCCGCTTAGCAGAGATGTTGTTTCGCTACCGGGCGCGCAACTACCCCGATAGTTTAACTGCTGAAGAGGCGGAGCAGTGGCAGGAATTTCGCTTTCTTCGCCTAACCGACCCCGAAGCAGGGGCCAGCATAGTGATGGATGATTTTATAGAAGAAATTGAAACGCTAATGGCCGATGCTGCTACCACCGCTGCGCAGCGCGAAATTTTAGAGCAGTTATTGCACTATAGCGATGAGCTATTAGTCTGATGGCGGAGTCTGTCTGGGCGGTGTATATGGTGCAAACCCAATCGGGCAAACTGTATACCGGCATTACTACCGATGTGGCGCGGCGCTTTAAAGAGCATAGGGGCGAAGCCGGCGCGAATAAAGGCGCTAAGTTTTTTCGCAGTGATGCCGCACTGAAAGTGGTATATCAAGAGCCTTGTGAAAATCGTAGCGTGGCTAGTAAGCGTGAGGCCGCCATTAAAAAACTCAGCCGTCAGCAAAAGTTAGTGCTGAGCCTAGGCCTATAAACGGCTATTATTTTTTACAATACTTCGTGTAATTGTCTTGCAGTGTTTTGCTGTACTGTTTGCGTTCTTCGCCTGTCCATACGGTTAGCGTGCCATCGGGGTGTTGGGTGCGTCGCATGCTGACGCGGTTATCGATCAGCTGTTGCGATTTTAACCGGTCGCAGTAGCGCTTTCTTTGTTTTGCCTTTTCTTTGGCGTCTGCTCGCTGTTGCTGTTCATAGCTTTGTTGACGCTGCCGCTCTAATTCATTTTGTTTGATGGCTTTTCTATAGCTTTCCAATTCAGGGTCTAGGCTGGGCTGGCTGCCGGCGTAATATTTTTCTTCAGCTTGTTGTTGCGCGGGCTTACTGTCGGAATAGTGTACATTGCCCTGTTCATCTACCCATTTATAGACTTGGGCCTGTGTGGTTAGGGCTGTGAAGGGGAGTAGCGCGGCTATGTAGTAGGCCCTGAGGAAAATAATGCCACAGCGTTTACGGGGGGATAAAAAATTCATGATGGCAGCTTGCGTCCTTGATAGCTAATGATAGGGGTAATAATGGCACATTAATCAAGCTTTGTTGATTAATGTGCGCACAGTTTAGGCGAAGTTTTTCGCTAAATATTTTGTGATATCTTCTTCGATTTTACCGGCCATCATAGACAGCATCATATTGAGCTCTATGGTGATGCCTATGTCGCTATCACTTACGTCTATGCTACCGGTCACGCCGGGGGCGCTGATGTCAGCTTGAGTGTCGCTATTCCAGTTAGCGGTTACGCCGTAGCGCTGTTTGATTTCACCGGTGAGGCTTTCGATTTTGGTTTTTAATGTGTCGGCATCGAGTTGGTGGGGGTGGTTGATGGTCACTGTGCTCATGGTGCGATCCTTAGGTTGCTAAAAATAATCAGTTAAATTTCTGTAAAGCGTAGATTATAACTGTTGCTGATTAATTCTGATTGATAAATCCTACATTGTGGATAAGCCTTTACGACCAATTTTTGTAAGTGTTTTTTATCACTGCTGTCTATGTTGATGCCTAGGTATAGGTCGGTTAAATAGCGGGGCTGAAAGGGTTTGGCCTTATACCATAGTTGATCATCACTATCGGCCAAGGTGGTTTCACTGTCAAAGCAGCGTATTTCCTGTTCGTCATGATCAAACAGCGGTTTGTGCAGTAGTAGCTGGTGCAGTTGCTCGGTTGCGGGAGCGTTGCTGCGGCCAAAGGCGATATCGACCTGTTGCCGCAGGCTGGTTGCGGCTATGGGCTGCTCGCCGTAATTAACGTTATGGCAGGGGTTTAAACTAGGTTCTTGGCTGTCAAACTGCAGCACTATACCCTGATGGTTGTCGGCATAGCGCTGCCAACTTTTGGCATTATCGGGGCTGTTGCTAAAACAGCAGATGCGACAATTTTGGGCAAATTGCCGCCACTGCTTAAGATAGTCATGTACCTCTAGCTGATGCTGTTGGGCCATGGGCAGTAGTAGTTGCTTTAGCACCGGCTCAGCCTCGTTCGCGGAAAGAAATCGGCTATCGTGTTGCCAGCGCTTGATGGTGCTGACTAGCTTATTGTCGCCAGTGGTTTCGGCTTCGCCAAATAAAACTGCCAAAGCCTCTTGGCACAGGCCCTGTAATAGTTGCTGGGCGGTAAAGTCGGTATCACTTAAATGGTTGAGCTCGTAAGGGTCATTGTAAAGATGCGGTGAGCTCCAGCGCAGTGACTGGCTGTTTAAGATTTTTAAGGCCGTGCCTATATCGCAGTATTTATACAGTGCCGCGTTGGGTGGCTTGCTCACATACTCGCTCACATAGTTACCTGTCGTTGTTTTACGTCAAAACCATAGCGCAGTATAGCCAATAGCTGGCCTTATGCCGTATCACTAAACTGTAATTGAATTGCAGGCCTAATGCCATATTGAAGAAAATGAGGAAGAAAGAGGGCGAAAATAGCGGCAAAACCCAGGTGCTGTGGCCGCTTAAAACCGCTAGAATGCAGCAGTTAAAACCCTATTTCAAAGCCAGCCGCTAATAAGCCACAAGCCTGTTAGCGTGCCAAGGCCTGTTACCAGCGAGGAGCTTACGTTGAAATTTCCCGGCAGCCATATTATTTCCATAGAGCCCTTCGAACGCGCAGACATAGAGCGGGTATTTACCGTTGCCGACAAGATGCAGCCCTATGCCCTACGCCAACGCATGACCAAGGTATTGGACGGCGCTATTTTAGGCAGCATGTTTTTTGAACCTAGCACCCGTACCCGCGTCAGTTTTGGCAGCGCCTTTAATTTATTGGGGGGCGAAGTGCGCGAGACCATAGGCTTTGCCTCGTCAGCCATCGCCAAGGGCGAATCGCTATACGACACCGCCAGGGTGCTTAGCGGCTATAGCGATGTGATTACCATGCGTCACCCCGATGTGGGTTCGGTAGCCGAGTTTGCCGAAGCCAGCCGGGTGCCGGTGATTAACGGCGGTGACGGTGCCAATGAGCACCCTACACAAGCACTGTTAGACCTCTACACCATACGCAAAGAGTTGTTAGATAACGGCCGCAACGATATAGACGGTTTGCGCATCGCTCTAATAGGCGACTTAAAACACGGTCGTACCGTGCACTCGCTGTGTAAATTACTCTGCCTATACCGCAATGTTACAGTGACGCTAATTTCACCGCAGGAACTGGCTATGCCGGGCGAGATCGTTGAAAAAATGCGCAGCGCTGGCCTAACCGTACATGAGTCCGATGTGATGGAAGAGAGCATAGGTCATGTCGATATTGCCTACTCCACCCGCATTCAAGAAGAGCGCTTTGCCAGCAAAGCCGAGGCCGATTTATACCGCGGCCGCTACCGTTTAAACCAGGCTATCTACACCCGTTTTTGTGAGCCCAATACCGTGATTATGCATCCCCTGCCGCGCGACTCCCGCGCCGATGCCAACGAATTGGACAATGACTTAAACAACAACCCCAACCTCGCTATCTTCAGGCAAACCGATAACGGTGTGCTGGTGCGCATGGCCTTATTTACCTTGGTGTTGGATGTGGTGGACTTGGTGGATAAAGAGTCCCGCGAAGTACATTGGTATACTGAGCGCCGTTTTTAATGGCTGAACAAGCGCCACAATTTGGCCTTGAGGATGTGCAGCTGTTAAGCAATGACAGCGTCTATAAAGGTTTTTTTGAAATACGCAGCCTCACCCTTAAACACCGTTTATATGCGGGCGGCTGGAGCCTGGCGATACGCCGTGAGTTGTTTGTGCGCCACGATGCGGTGGGGGTTTTACTCTACGATCCCGCTCTAGATGCGGTAGCCCTAGTGCAGCAGTTTCGAGTGGGGGCCTATGGCCATCAAGGTAAACAATCGACAGCTGAATCCCCTTGGTTGCTGGAGTTGGTGGCGGGTTTAATTGATAAAGATGAATCGCCCGCCTTAGTGGCCCAGCGCGAGTCGCAAGAGGAAGCGGGCGCGGTGATACAAGAGCTAGTGCCTATACACCAGTATTTTTCCAGCCCCGGCGGCAGCTGTGAGTTTTTTCATTTATATTGCGGCCGCTGTGACTTATCGGCGGTGGGCGGTATACATGGCTTAGCGGAAGAGGCGGAAGATATACGGGTGCAGGTGATGCCGGTGGCTGAGGCCTGGCAAAAATTACAGCAGGGCGACATTAATAACGCCCACAGCATTATTGCCCTGCAGTGGTTGATGATGAACAAACATCAGCTGTGGCAATAACTACAGAAAAAGTGAAGAGGAAGCGTGAAGTGATACGTGCGTTTATCGCCTTATCCATTGCCGAAACACTAGAGCGTCAGCTCAGCCTGCACGCCCAGAGCTTGGCGCTGCAATTAAATCGCGAAGCGCTGCGCTGGGTGCCCAGCGAAAATTATCATATTACCCTGGCCTTTTTAGGCGATATTAAAAGCCAAGATCTGGCCAAGTTAGAGACGATTATGGACGCAGTCGCCAGCCATCATCCGATTACGACTTTACAGATAGACGATGTGCAGTGGTTTCCCTCTGTGCATAAGCCGCGGCTGTTAGTGGCCACGGTGGCAGCGAATAGCGCCTTGCAAAAACTACAGCAGGCCTTAGTTAATCAATTGCGCCAGCATGGCTTTGCTGTTGAGAACCGCCATTTTCGCCCGCATATTTCCTTGGCCAGAGCAGGACGGCAACAGCAGGCGAAAAAATTTCAATTGCTGTTGAGTGATCTCAATACCGATATGGATGAGTTGGTATTATTTGAAAGTAAGCTTACGCCTAAGGGCTCGCGCTACACCGCTTTAGCGGCGGCTTTATTAGAGTAGTCGTAACAAGGCTAAGCTAATACAGCGTTATTTTATAAGTTTTTTTCTTTAATTGTTTACCTATAGTTTGATTAAGGTCAGGTTTGTAGGCGTTTTTAATATTGCCTTAATAATATAATGCAACAATATGTAATTGTTGGTGGATGGCATTATCTGCTGGGCGAGAAACAAGTAAATTACAGGGGTATAAGGTGGATAGTAACAAACAACAATACAGCGTTTTATTGCGTTATATACACTGGGGCACGGTTTTATTATTGGTAGCAGTATATGCCAGCATAGAAATGCGGGTGTTTTTTGATAAGGGCACAGATCTGCGTAATGCCTTTAAGGCCTGGCATTTTATGTTGGGCTTGGGTGTGTTTGCATTGGTTTGGTTGCGGCTGGTGCTGCGCTTTAATCAAAACTACCCAGCGGTGCAGCCCGCTTTACCTACTTGGCAAAAGGGCTTGTCCTATGCCACCCATGTATTGCTGTATGTGTTGATGATAGGCATGCCCTTCAGTGGTTGGTTGATTTTAAGCGGTGAAACCAAGGTCATACCTTTTGGTTTACCTGCGTTAATCGCTGAAAATAAAGACTTGGCCCACGAGCTGGAAGAGTGGCATGAGCTGGCGGGCCAGGCCGGTTATTACCTAATAGGCCTACATGTATTGGCCGTTGTGTATCACCAGTTTATACGCAAAGATAATCTGTTTAAGCGTATGTGGTTGCGGAAGGTTTAGGCTGTTGTTTAGCTTTAAACCACCATAGTTTACTTAAGGCTATGCGATAAGTTAAGGCTGCACGATAAGCTGGCCGTTTAGCATCACCAGCTTAATATTCTCTAATTGCTTTATATCGCTTAAAGGATTGCCGGCTACTGCAACTATGTCGGCGAGCTTGCCCTCTGCTAGGCTGCCTAGCCTGTCATCCCAGCCCAATAGCTCGGCACCTACATGGGTGCCAGCTTGTATGGCCGCCATAGGGCTAAGGCCTGCCTCTACCAGCGTCGCCATTTCACGCACATACACATGGGCCGGATATTTCATATCGCCCAAGTCTACCCCTACTGCAATTTTTACTCCGGCCTTATGGGCTTTACCTATCATCTTTAAAAAGATGGCGCGGTAGTTATCGTAATACTCATCGTTTACCGCTTGGGCTTTGAGGGTTTTTTCTTCCTCATAAAAATAATCTCCTACATAAATCGTAGGCACAAAAAAGGTGCGGTGTTTTTTCATTAAGCGTATAGCTTCATCATCCATATAGGTGCCGTGCTCTATAGAGCGCACCCCGGCTATTACCGCTTGCTTAATACCTTCGTTGGCATGGGCGTGGGCGGCTACTGGTAAACCCTGGCGATTGGCCTCGGCCATAATGGCGGCTAATTCTTCGGGGCTAAAATGGACATTTTTAGGATTGTTGCCGGCGGCGTGAAAGGCGCCGGTGACTAACACTTTTATCCAGTCGGCACCGTACTTGGCTTCTTGTCGTATGGCTTTACGTATTTCTTCGGGGCCGTCAACAATTAAACCGTCAGGGGTAATGGTTTGTTCGTGGGAATAATAATTAACGTCACCGCCGCCACCGGTAATCGATAAATAATGCGGTGCCACCGATAAACGTGGGCCTACAAATAGGCCTTCGTTTATAGCGCGTTTTAAATCTACCGGGCCATAGGCGGTATCGGCATCGCCCATAATGCGCATAGAGGTCCAGCCGGCTTTTAATAATTTTTGGGTGGAGTTTAAGGCGCGTAAACTTTTATAGGCCGAACTGTTTTGCAAGGCGGTGGCTTGGTAATCTTCGCCGTGTATAAAGGGGTGGGTGTGGCTGTCTATAAAACCTGGCAGCAGGGTGGCGTCACCCAAATCTATTACCGTGGCATGAGCGGGGATAATATCGCGCTGGCCTATGGCGGTAATTTTATTGTCATCGACAATAATGGTGGTGGCTGCCAGTGCCTGTGAGCTGACGCCATCAATGATTCTGGCGGCGACTAAGGCAGTGGTAGCAGCATTGCTGCTAATGGCGTGGGTGGCCAATAGCAGGCTAAGGCCGGCGCTGAGTAGCTGGCGGCAGTGTTTGTGGTGAGTAAGCATGGTGTGGTTTCCTAGTTTTATCGTTGTTTGTGGCTAAGGGCTGCATCTAGTGTAGCCAGTGAATGACAATGCTGAATATAATAGCTGCACATTTAATAAAAGACGTATCACTATGGCCAAGCCTCCCTCCGTACAGCCCTTATTAAAGCAAATTCAGCAAGGCATGTTTCGAGAAGCCGCGGCTACTATCGAGCAGTTGTTAAAACAATTTCCGCAGCAGGCCAGTTATTGGCATTTATACAGCGTGGTGGCAATTAAATTACATCAGGCGGTTAAGGCCATAGAATTTTCCCAGCGAGCCTTACAATACAGCCCTACCAATATTGCCTACCGGGTGCAGTTAGCGGCGGCCTTGCAACAGAACGTGCAAATTACTGAGGCCTTGGCCGAGGCGGCGGCGATAGAGCGCGAGAGCAATATTACGGCTGCAGGCGACCCCGTAGTGTGGGATGCCTTGGCGACGGTATACACCCACTGCGGTGATCTTGAGCGCGCCCAGTATTGGTATGAGCAGGCGGTAGCGGCTGATCCCAGTTCTTCCCATTTTCAATTTAATTTAGCCACAGCCTATCGCGGCAACGGCCAGTTGAGCAAGGCCGAAGCCATTTATGATCAGGTTATCGTCAACAACCCACAGGATTACGAGGCCTATGCCAATCGCTCACAGTTACGTACTCAAACTGAAGAAGCCAATCATGTCGATGAAATGGCAGGCTTGTTGGCGCAGGGTATAGCCGATTGGCGAGAAGAGAGCCGCATTTGCTATGCCTTAGCGAAAGAGTGTGAAGATTTGCGCCGCTATGCGCAGTCTTTTCAGTATCTAAAGCGTGGTGCTGACTTACGTCGTCAACATATGAATTATCAAGTAGCCAGCGATGTAGGCGCGATGGATAAAATTATCCAGACCTTTAGCGCCAGCTGGGTGCAGCAGGCCGGCGCTAGCAATAGGCCCAGCTGTGATTCCGCCGAACCTATTTTTATTATTGGCCTGCCGCGCACCGGCACCACCTTAGCCGAGCGCATAGTGGATAGTCACAGCGAGGTGCACTCTGCCGGTGAGTTGCAAAACTTTGCCTCACAAATGATTAAGCAAGTGATGGCGCAGTTTCCCGGCCAACAATTCAATAAAGAGGTGTTGATAGAAAAGTCTACGCAAATAGACTTTGCCGCATTGGGCCAGTCTTATATAGATAGCACCCGGCCGCTAACCGGCCAGCACGCGCATTTTATTGATAAGCTGCCGTTAAATTATTTATATATAGGTTTGATTAAAATGGCTTTGCCCAAGGCAAAAATTATCCATTTAACACGCCACCCCATGGATGCCTGTTACGCCATTTACAAAACTTTGTTTGCCCAAGCCTACCCCTTTTCCTATGACGTAAATGATTTGGGGGATTATTACTTGGCTTACCACCGCTTAATGCAGCACTGGCACACGGTATTCCCCGGCCAGATTTATGATTTAAGCTATGAGGACTTAGTGCACAACCCTGAGCAGCAAAGCAAAGCGCTAATCGACTACTGCGGTTTGCAATGGCAGCCGCAATGTTTGAATTTTCACCACAACCCCAGCGCCAGCATGACCGCCAGTGCCGCACAGGTGCGACAGCCTATGCATACAGGCTCGGTGCAAAAGTGGCGTCATTATGAATCACAGTTACAGCCGCTAGTTGATAAGTTGGGTGTGATTTTGCCGCCTACTGATGCCTAACAATATATAAAAATTCTAGCGTATTATGGTTTTTGAAGAGTCATTTGTTGGTTTAATAACCGTAATTGCTTTTGATAGGCGCATAGGCGTTTTTTATCTTGGCTGTTGACGATGGCTAGCATCAAGGCCTCTCGGCTTTGTACTAATTGCTGTAGCTGTTGGTAAATAAGGCTTTGTTGATAATAAAATTCTGCCTCATCAGATTTTAAGCGTATAGCTTTTTTTATAGCCTTAAGTGCTTGTGGATAATCCTCATCGCTAATGGCTAGCAGAGCTAGGTTGTAATGGTGGTAGGGGTTACTGGCGCGGTAGGCTTTAATTTTATTGAGGTAATACTGGATTTTTACGCTGTTATTTTTCTGTTGGTATAGCACCGCCAAGTTGTTTAAGGCGGGGTAGGCCTGCGGGTCTAATGCTAGGGAATTGTGTAGGCTGAGCTCTGCCGCTGGTAGCTGTTGGTTTTTTCTAAACAGTGCGCCTATATTACTCCACAGTAATGAGAGCTGACTGTCTAGGTTGATGGCTTTGGCTAAGTAGCGATAGCTGGTGAGGTAGTCGTCCTTAAACATGGCGTCTATCGCCAGGTTGTTATAGTGCAGGGCATCGGCACTGTTATCGCTAATTATCTGCCCCCGTTTAATTAAATGCTGCTGCTCTGGTACCGTGTCGGCGGTAAAACTATGGCCGTTGCTTAGTGGCACCACGGCATTAACGTGTATAAACAGGGAGATTTTTTTATCTCTCAACACCATAGTGGGGTCGCTTTCTATTACTTGGTAGTGTGCTTTTAAACCCAACTGCCTCGCTAAACTAATATATAAATGGCTGTAGGCTATGCAATTACCTTGAGTCTTATCATAGGCCTGCTGGGCGCCGTAGGTTTTATCTTCGGCGTATTCAAAGTTGAGAAAGGCGGGGCTGTGAATGAGGTTGCGCAGTTGTATGGCTGTTTGCCGTGGGTGCATATTGTCGAGTAGGTATTTTTTAAAATAAGCGAGGGTTTCGTCCGATAGTGCGCGAAATTCACTATCGTTTATCTGCAGCTGGGCCTGCTGTGCGCTTAGCGGGCCGTTGTTAGTCGCAAAGTCGGGTAGCTGTTTAGCGCTGAGGCCTTGCTGTCTACTGCAGCTGCTCAGTACTAGGCTAAATGCTATGGCTAGCAGTGTGGGTGTTATTGCATTGCTTAACCCTTGGGGTTTCATAGGTGCACTATTGCTAAGGTGTTTATTAAGTATACAAAGTCTGGCTTAGTCGTCCACGCAGTGGCAGTATTGTTTCGCTTTATTTGTACTCCACAGTCAAAACTTTCTACAATGCGGGCTAATAAGCATAATGCAGCATCCTGTATCCCCCGGAGTTTTACTTGTCCCAAGCTAACGGCAGTACCGCCAGCGAACCTCCCGTAGCAAAAGCCTCTGGCTTACTAAGGTCCAGCGCCGTGGTGGGAACTATGACTATGTTATCGCGGGTGCTGGGTTTGGCCCGCGACGTGGTAATCGCCAATTTTATCGGTGCCAGCGCTGCCGCCGATGCCTTTTTCGTCGCCTTTAAAATCCCCAACTTTATGCGTCGCCTATTTGCCGAAGGCGCTTTTGCTCAGGCTTTTGTGCCGGTGTTATCGGAGTATCGCAGCCAGCGCAGCCATGCGGAGGTGAGGGCGCTGCTGGATAGGGTGGCGGGTGCCTTGGGGGGCATCTTATTGCTGTTTACCCTGCTGGCGGTGCTGGCAGCACCGGTGTTGGGGGCGTTGTTTGCCCCCGGCTGGTATTTCCATGCCGAGGCCAAATATCTGCTGGCCACCGAGATGATACGCATCACCTTCCCGTATTTATTGCTGATCTCCCTCACGGGTTTTGCTGGCGCGGTGCTAAACAGCTACGGCCGTTTTGCGGTGCCTGCGTTTACCCCGGTGTTGTTGAATTTGTCATTAATAGGCTCTGCCTTATTGGCGGCGCCCTTATTTACCGAGCCTGCCTTTGCCCTAGCTTGGGGGGTGTTACTGGCGGGGTTGATACAGTTTGTATTTCAAATCCCCTTTATTCATGCCCTTAAGCTCACCCCACGGCCCACCTGGGATTTGCAGCATGAAGGGGTGCGGCGCATTTTGCTGCTGATGGGGCCGGCCATCTTTGGGGTGTCGGTAAGCCAAATTAACCTATTGCTAGATACCGTGCTGGCTTCGTTTTTACCCAGCGGCAGTGTGTCGTGGTTGTATTACTCCGACCGCTTGGTGGAGTTGCCACTGGGGGTGTTTGCCATTGCTATTAGCACGGTGATATTGCCCGCGCTGTCTAGGCATCAGGCCGATAGCTCGCCCGCGGCCTTTGCCCACACCATGGATTGGGCTATACGCATGGTGTTGCTGATCGCCGTGCCATCGGCGGTAGCCTTATTGATTTTGGCTGAGCCCATACTCATCACCTTGTTCCAACGCGGTGAAATGACCCCCGCCGATGTGGCCATGGCTACCTTAAGCCTGCGCGCTTATAGCTTGGGCTTGTTGGCTTTTATGATGATTAAGGTGTTGGCGCCGGGTTATTACTCGCGGCAGGACACCAAAACCCCAGTGGCCATAGGTATTAAGGCCATGGTGGCCAATATGCTGCTGAATATCGCCTTTGTGGTGCCACTGCATATGTACTGGCAGTTGGGTCATGTGGGCCTAGCCTTGGCCACCTCGTTAGCGGCTTTTTTAAACGCGGCTCTGTTGTATCGCGGCCTGCGTAAAGCGGGCGTGTACCAGCCTTTAGCGGGCATGGTGGCTACGGTGTTACGGATCAGCATAGCGGCGCTGGTAATGGCGGCGGCGCTGTATTATTTATTACCCGCAACCAGCCAGTGGCTGGCTTGGGGTTGGTGGCAGCGCACGCTAAACATATTGCCGCTGTGTGCCGCCGGTGCCGCCGCTTACTTTGTCGCCTTGCTATTGATGGGCGCACGCCCCCAGCATTTTAAGGTGCAGGCCTAGGTATTTTTGGCCCTTGTCGCTTACAGCTTACCGCTTGCAGCTGCCTGACGCCCTATGCGTAGGGCGTTCCCTGCTATATAATCTGCCGTTTATTTTATCCAGCTAAGGTCTACCCCCTACAGTAATGGAGCTAATTCGCGGCATACATAATTTGCGCCCTCGACACCGAGCTTGCGTCGCCACGATAGGGGCTTTTGATGGCGTACATCGCGGCCATCAGGCGGTGTTAAATGCGCTGATTGCCAAGGGCCGGGACATGGGTTTGCCCACTACGGTGGTGGTATTTGAGCCTTTGCCCCGCGAGTTTTTTGCCCCCAGGCAGGCGCCACCGCGCTTAATGAGTTTTAGGGAGAAGTTTTTAGCTCTAAAGCAGTTGGGCATAGATAGAATATTACGGGTGCGCTTTGATGCTCATTGTCGCGATATGGATGCTGGCGAGTTTGTACAGCAAGTCTTTGTCGATGGCTTGGCGGTTAAGTACATAGTGGTAGGCGATGATTTACATTTTGGCCATAACCGTGAAGGCGATTTTGCTTTTTTAAAGGAGTATGGCGAGCGCGTAGGTTTTAAGGTGAGTGATACGCAAACCTTGGTGGCCGATGCGCAGCGTATTAGCAGCTCCCGTATACGGGAGGCACTGCAAGCCTCCGACTTTGCTCTAGCAGAACAGTTACTGAGCCGGCCTTATAGCATTACTGGCCGGGTAATTTTGGGCCAGCAATTGGGCCGCACCTTGGGCTCGCCCACGGCCAATGTGCAGCTGCGCCGTATACAAACCGCCATGAGTGGTGTTTATGCTGCACAGGTGCGCTTGCGCGATGGCCGTCTATGCAATGCGGTGGCCAATGTCGGCACTAGACCCACGGTAGGCGATTTAATTAAGGCTATATTAGAAGTGCACCTATTAGCATTTGATGAGCTTTTATATGGCCAAAACATAGAAGTTATATTTCGTCATAAAATCCGTGATGAGCAAAAGTTTGCCTCACTGGAGGCGTTAAAAACGCAAATACATAGCGATATACACGCTGCGCAGGCCTTTTTTGATAAGGCATAAACGCTGTACATTTTTAGCACTAATAGACAGAAGTCGAGTGACCCCAACGCCATGAGCGATTACAAACAAACCTTAAACCTACCCAAAACAAAGTTTGCCATGAAGGCTAACTTGGCTCAGCGTGAGCCGCAAATGTTAAAAGCTTGGCAAGAGAAAAATCTCTACCAAAAAATTCGCGAGGCGCGGGCGGGTAAGCCACAATTTATTTTGCATGACGGCCCTCCCTACGCGAACGGCAATATACACATAGGCCACGCGGTTAATAAAATTCTTAAAGACATTATCGTTAAGTCCAAAACCCTTAGCGGTTTTGATGCCCCCTATGTGCCAGGTTGGGATTGTCACGGCCTGCCTATAGAGCTAAACGTAGAGAAAAAAGTCGGCAAGGCTGGGGTTAAGGTTGATGCTTCAGTATTTCGCAAAAAATGCCGTGAGTACGCGCAAAAACAAGTCGAAGGGCAAAAGAAAGATTTTATACGCCTAGGTGTTTTTGGCGAATGGGATAACCCCTACCTCACCATGAACTTTACTAACGAGGCCGATATTATTCGCGCCTTGGGAAAAATCGCCAATAACGGTCATTTGCAAAAAGGCTTTAAGCCGGTGCACTGGTGCATGGACTGTGGCTCGGCGCTGGCCGAAGCGGAAGTGGAGTATAAAGACAAGCAATCACCCGCTATCGATGTCGCCTATGAAGTGGTGGATAAAGCCGCGCTGTTAAGCGCCTGTGGTGTGCAGGGTGATGTCAACGGTAGTGTGGCGGTGGCTATTTGGACCACCACGCCTTGGACCTTGCCGGCCTCGTTAGCGGTTAGCCTACATGCCGAATTAGATTATGTGTTAGTAGCCTTTGAGTTGAACGGCACACAGCGTGCGGTATTAATGGCTGACGCCTTACATGAAGCAGTGATGCAGCGTTATGGCGTAGACGATTTTGAAGTGTTGGGCCGCTGTAAAGGTCAATCCTTAGAAAAGCAGTTAGTACAACATCCTTTTTACGATAAGCAAGTACCTTTATTGCTAGGCGAGCACGTAACTACCGATGCCGGTACCGGTGCGGTACATACTGCCCCAGGTCACGGTGTAGACGATTTTAATGTCTGCCAACACTACGGTATAGAGGTATACAACCCGGTAGGTTCTAACGGTGTGTACTTACCGGAGACGGAATTGTTTGCCGGCCAACATGTGTTGAAAGCTAACGACAGTGTGATAGAGCTGTTGCGCGACAATAATGTATTGCTGCACTACGTAGCTATTGAACACAGCTACCCACATTGCTGGCGTCATAAATCCCCCATAATTTTTCGCGCCACGCCGCAGTGGTTTATCAACATGCAGCAAAACGGTTTGTTGAAGCAGGCGTTATCTGAAGTTGAAAATGTCGAGTGGATACCCGGCTGGGGTAAGGCGCGCATACAATCTATGCTGAATGGCCGCCCGGATTGGTGTGTGTCACGTCAGCGTACTTGGGGCGTGCCTATCACCTTGTTTATACACAAAGAAACCGCCGAGTTACATCCCGATTCGCAACGCCTAGTAGAAGAAGTGGCGCTGCGAGTGGAAGAGAAGGGTATAGATGCGTGGTTTGATTTAGAGCCGGAAGAATTACTCGGTACTGACGCGGCCAACTACGAAAAAGTTACCGATACTTTAGATGTGTGGTTTGATTCAGGCGTAACCCACTCCAGCGTGTGCGATAGACGAGAATACTTAAATAATCCTGCCGATTTATATTTGGAAGGTTCGGATCAGCATAGAGGCTGGTTTCAATCGTCTTTATTAACCTCAGTGGCCATGAACGACGTTGCGCCTTATAAGGCGGTATTAACGCACGGTTTTACCGTGGATGCCGAAGGCCGCAAAATGTCTAAGTCGGTGGGCAATGTGGTTGCGCCGCAAACGGTAATGAACAGCCTAGGTGCCGATATATTACGCTTGTGGGTGGCAGCGGCAGATTACCGCAATGAGATGACGGTCAGTGATGAGATTTTTAATCGCACCGCCGACTCGTATAGGCGTATGCGTAACACCGCACGCTTTTTACTTTCTAACTTAGATGGCTTTGAGCCTACCCAGCACAAAGTTGATGTCGACCAATTGTTGGTATTAGACCGCTGGGTGATAGATGCTGCGGCATGTCTGCAAGACGAAATTGTGGAAGCCTACGACAGCTATCAGTTTCATGTGGTGTATCAAAAATTACATAACTTCTGTGTTAATGAGTTGGGTGGCTTCTATCTGGACGTGATTAAAGATCGCCAGTACACCACCCAATCCGACAGCTTGGCGCGACGCTCGGCGCAAACCGCCATGCATTATATTATTGAAGCTTTCACCCGTTGGATAGCGCCTATCTTAAGCTTTACCGCTGATGAATTATGGGCACATATACCTGGCGAGCGCGAAGAGTTTGTATTTGTTAGTGAGTGGGCGGCGTTACCTAAGATGGCCGACAGCGCCGAGATGGGCCGCACATACTGGCGCGATATTATGGCGGTAAAAAATGCCGTTAATAAACAGCTGGAATCCGCTCGCAAAGAAGGCATAGTCGGGGCATCACTAGCCGCTGATATTACCCTTTACTGCGACGGCAGCCTGGCCGAAAAACTTAGTGCCTTGGGTGATGAGCTGCGCTTTGTGTTGATGACGTCGACTACCACCATCAAACCTCTGGCGGCATCTAACAATGCCACTAGCACTGAACTAGAAGGTTTGGATGTGGCGGTAAGCGCCAGTGCTTACGAGAAGTGTGATCGCTGCTGGCATCACAGTGAAGATGTGGGTAGCTCAGAAGCCCACCCTTTGTTGTGTGGCCGCTGTGAGTCTAACGTAGACGGCGAGGGTGAAAAGCGTTTATACGCTTAAAACTACCATGAGCCATAGATTACGTTTTGCCTGTTATATGTTACTGGTGCTGGTGCTGGTAGTAGTGGACCAGTGGACTAAAACACTGGCCGACAGCCAGCTGCAATATGGTAATCCCATAGCAATATTGCCAGTGTTTAATTTAATGCTGCAATATAATCAGGGTGCAGCCTTTAGCTTTTTAAGTGATGCCGGCGGCTGGCAGCGTTGGTTTTTTACCGCCATCTCAGCGGTGGTGAGTGTTGCTTTGGTGGTGTGGGTTTATAAGTTAAAGCCCCATGAGAAAATGCTAGCCGTGGCCTTAACGTTTATTTTAGGCGGCGCCATAGGTAATTTATGGGACAGAGTGATGTTAGGCCACGTGATTGATTTTATTTCAGTGCACTGGCACAACAGTTACTTTCCCGCATTTAATATTGCTGATTCCGCCATCACCATAGGTGCGATATTAATGATTTTAGATATGATTGTTCATCCTGAGCATCATAAAGGCAGCAAGGATTAAGTTTTACCGATTACGAAGCGCCCAACTTCTCCTTGGGAGTCGCCGAGCAACGGAGATATTTAACGGTACGCAGTAGCGAGCACTGTTTGAGAATTTTTTGATTGAGTATCAAAAAATGTGAGTTGCGCAGCGGCCGTTAAATATTGAGTAGCGTAGGGTAGCCCCAAAGGGGCCGACGTACTAGGAGTGTGCTTTCTTTTGGTTCGGTTTTCTTTGATGAAAAAATGCTTTTGGCATTTTTTCACCCGGAGGGCGCCTTTAATAAGCAGGCGTCCAAATTGCAGTGCAATTTGTGTACAAGCAAAGAAAATGAACTCGCTCAGCAGAGCGAAACAAAAGATCGATTTGGGATGATTAATAACTTTCAAACTTATGTTTGAATGGCAAAAGATAGAAAACATTATGACCACATTAATAGGCCCAGAAAGCCGCGTCACCCTACACTTTGAATTGAAGTTCGAAAACGGTGACATTATCGACAGCAACTTTGAAAAATCACCGGCCACTTTTGTGATCGGTGATGGCAGCCTGCTACCCGGTTTTGAAAAAAAACTATTCGGCCTAAGCTCGGCAGAAAAAGCGACCTTCACCGTGCTACCTGAAGAGGCTTTTGGCCAGCCCAACCCCAACAATATACAGAGCTTCAAGCGCGATACCTTTGCTGAAGATATGGATTTGCAAGAAGGCTTGATCATTTCCTTTGCCGATGCCAGCCAGTCGGAATTACCCGGCGTGATTAAATCTGTAGATGATGAGGTAGTCATTGTCGACTTTAATCACCCTTTGGCGGGCGAACACATTATCTTTGATGTAGAAATTATTGCGGTAGCAGCCGCCTGAGAATAGCTATGAGTACCTCCAGCGCGATACAGATTAAATTAGCCAACCCGCGCGGTTTTTGTGCCGGTGTTGATAGAGCCATAGAAATCGTCAACCGAGCATTGTCGATTTTCGGTGCGCCTATTTATGTGCGCCATGAAGTGGTGCATAACAAGTTTGTGGTGGATGACTTACGCAATCGCGGGGCGATTTTTGTCGATGAGCTACACGAGGTCCCCGATGACAACATAGTGATATTCAGCGCCCATGGTGTATCACTAAAAGTGCAAGAAGAAGCCCGGCAGCGTGGCCTGCGAGTATTTGACGCCACTTGCCCCTTAGTGACCAAGGTACATATGGAAGTGGCTAAATTCTCCCACGATGGCCACGAGTGTATATTGATAGGCCACAAAGGCCACCCGGAAGTCGAAGGCACCATGGGGCAGTATGATCATTCGAAAGGCGGTGATATATACCTAGTGGAAGATGTAGAGCAGGTGCAGCAATTAGCTGTGCATAATGCTGACGCACTCTCCTATGTGACTCAAACCACCCTCTCTATGGACGACACCGCCCAGGTTATCGACGCCCTGCGAGCAAAATTTCCCAAAATCGCCGGCCCCCGTAAAAACGATATATGCTACGCCACCCAAAACCGCCAAGATGCGGTGAAGCAGTTGGCTGCTGAATGTGACCTTATGCTGGTAGTGGGCTCGCCTAATAGCTCCAACTCCAACCGCCTGCGAGAGCTGGCCCAGCGCATGGGTACTGAGTCCTACCTTATCGATACCGCCGACGATATAGAGTCCAGTTGGCTACATAATAAAAAAACCATAGGCATTACTGCCGGCGCCTCAGCCCCTGATGTGCTGATTAAGCAGGTAATAGAGCATCTTTGTGAAATGGGAGCTGAAAGCCCCCTAGAAATGGAGGGTGTAGAGGAGAATGTTACCTTTTCGCTGCCTAAAGAGTTGCGCTTAGTGTCGGTGTAGGTGCAGCCATCATGCGAAAGTTAACACTCTAGGTAAATAGTTCAAATAAGCTGTCAGTTCTCAACTATTATGTAAGGCGAGCATGAGCCGTGGCCGTAGGGTTGCGGCTGTCAGAAAAAAATACCGTTGATCTGCTTATGGCAGATCTTAATAATAATTTTTGCTATTTATGATCCCTATGAAAAAATTTAATCGTGGTTTTACAATGATTGAGCTGATGATCACGCTGCTAATAGCGGCTGTGCTGGTCGTGGCTGCAATGCCCGATATGTCAGCCACAATAGAAAGAAATAGAATCGATGGCTATCGAGCGGACTTGATTAGAGATATTTCCTTTGCAAGGCAGGAAGCTATCACGAGAAATATTCCTATCACTATTTGTAATAGTGCTGATGGTGCCTCATGCACAGCGACGACTGATTGGAAGCTAGGTTGGATAGTTTTTATTGATAAATTATCTGGAACCAGTGGTATCGTTGATGGAACAGATCAGGTTTTGAAAATTCACAGCGCGATTAATAGCCAGGACAAGCTGCAAGCTACTGAAAATTATTTCCAGTTTAATTCTCGTGGCTGGCTGGCTTTACCTTTACCTTCAGGTTCAGCCAATACGGACATAATCTTAACCACTTGTTCTAAAGATGATAATTTTATTAAAGGTGTTTTGGTGTTGGCTTCAGGTAGACCTGTTGCTTCTCGAGTTGACGGCAGTGGTGATGATTACGTAAAAACTGGCGTTGCATTGAGCTGCCCATGAGGAGGTTAAACGTGAAAAAACAACAAGGCAGTGGTTTGTTAGAGGTGATGATAGGGCTGTTTGTTCTTGCAATAGGTCTTTTGGGTATGTCTAGCATGCAGAGCAAAGCGCTTAGGAGTAACAATACTGCCTATATGTATTCGCAAGCGATATTTCTTGCCAATGATATTACGGAGCGCATTCGAGCCAATCGTAGCGAGGTTAGCGCTTATAGTTCTAGCTATACTGATTCACATTCAGCCACTGCCGCTTGCGAAAGTAATAATTGTACTGCAGCTCAAATTGCTGAATGGGATTTAGCTGGCTGGAAAGCTGACGTAGCTGCATTGTTACCTCAGGGCAAAGCGGAAATTACTATTAGCGGTACGACAAATGATATTGTTAAGGTTGTTGTTGAGTTTGATGATTCGCGAGGGCAGAACCCTGCGATAGATATATCAATGAGTACACAAATATGAAGCTGAAAAGTATGAGGCAGCGTTCTAAACAAAGTGGGCAACAAGGGCTTAGCCTAATTGAGCTGTTAGTTTCCATGGCAATTGCACTGGTTATATTTGCTGGTGTAATTGAAGTGATGCTCGATAATAAATCAAAGTTTCTATTAAGTGATCAGCTCTCCATTATTCAAGAAAATGCACGCTTTACTGTTGAGGAGATTGGTTACGATTTAAGAATGGCGGGCTATAAAGGTTGCTCTGGTAGCGCTAATGTGGCTAACGCCCTTAATGGATCTACTGGCAGTGGACTTTATAATGGTTTTGGCGTAGAAGGTTGGGATTCTTCAGAGGGTTCAGCAGCTTTTCCCGCTGAGTTTAGGGGGGGATTGTGGACATTCAATGATGCAAATAAAACTGACCCTGATGCTTTTACCATTAAAAGAGCGGGGGGGGAGAGTAATCTTTCAGTAACTGACCATACGGCTCCCTCAGCGGTTATTGATGTCGCAGGGTCTCATGGTCTGGGAGCGGGTCGTATTATGGTGACCGCAACGCCTGACTGCAGCCAAGTAGCTATTTTTCAGTTTACCGGCAATAACCCTATTCAGGTCGGGCACAATACCGGTAATTCTGTGTCGCCTGGCAACTGTTCCGGTCAGTTATTTGGCAGTTATGATTGCACCGCCCCACCCACTAATCCTCCTGCTAGCAATGGTAAGTTACCCAATGGGTCGCAGGTAATGGAATTTGTGGCGAATTCATTTTATATAGGTCAATCGAGTATAGACCCCACCATACCTTCTTTATATAAAGAAGAGTTTAATGATGCTGCTGGAGGTACTTTTACTACCAGTGCTGTGGAGTTGGTGGTTGGCGTTGAAAATATGCAGGTTTTGTACGGTGTTGATACTGATGCTGACGGCCAGGCTAATCGTTATGTAACCGCCAATGCTATTACGGGTGTTGCGCCTTTGCTTTGGAGTGGTGTGGTATCGGCTAGAGTGTCGTTATTGTTTCGCTCATTAAACAATGTATGGGGGTCGGATACTACTTTCAGTTTTGAAGGTGAAGATTATACCGACCGATTTGCAAGGCAGCGTGTGACTACCACTATTCAATTACGAAATATGGGGCTGTGATTGTTATGAAGGAATATCACCAAATTACACACCCTCGTCTAGGGCCTCGGCGGCATCAGCAAGGTGTTGTGCTGATTGTTTGTTTAGTGTTGTTATTAGTCGTGACTGGACTGGGTTTGGCGACAATGAGAGGCACAGGCTTAGAGATGAAAATGGCTGGCGGTTTACGAGATAGAGCCGTAGCTTTTGAAACTGCTGAGCAAACATTGCGCGTGGCTGAAAAATGGCTTGATAGTAAAGCTATGACTCAAATTAATAGTTTCGCCGATGGTTGTGCTGGCGATACTTGTTTTAATGCTGCCTGTGCAAACGGCTTGTGTGTTTTTTATGATCCTGCGAATCTGTATTTGTCTGGTGATCATCCAGCCGTTTGTGGTAGTAGGCTTAAACCACCGACCACACAGGCTTGGCGTTGGCGTGGCGCTACCAACGAACCCAATCTTTGGCTAGATTCGAACAAGCATGTTGCCGTTACAAATGCAGATACTACGTTGCACCCTAACCTTGCAGTGTCGCCAAAATATTTTGTAGAGTTTTTGTGTTACACCGATCAGGCTGGTGTGGTTTGTGATACCTCAAATTCGCCTAACAGTTGTGCACCACTATTTAGAGTGACAGCATTGACGACGGGCTTAGTTGAAAGTACAAAAGTTATGTTGCAATCGATTTACAAAAAAGTTATTTGATGGGGACTTCATCATGAGTATCAAAAAAGCAACGAACAATAAATGGGTTGTTACGGCCATGCTCTGGGCAATGGCAGGGATTACTTCGGCTGCGGTTCCTACAGCGAATGACTTTTTGTCAAGCCCGCCAGTGTTGGCCGATGGGGCAAGCCCCTTAGTGATGCTTGCCTTGTCAAATGATCACGAGTTATTCAAAAAAGCCTATAGCGATTATACCGACCTTGATGGAATTAATGGGCTAGATACCACTTATAACGATGCTTTTGATTATTATGGTTATTTCAATAGTAATAAATGTTACAGCTATACATCCTCACTGATTTTCGAGCCCACTAGTGATGTCGATTCTGGCAGTCACCAGTGTAATACTGAGGTTTATACATGGAGTGGTAATTTTCTGAATTGGGCTTCAATGACGCGCATGGATGTGGTGCGTAAAATGTTGTATGGCGGTAAACGTAGCCTCGATACGTCGGGTGCCATTATTAACACCATACTTGAGCGAGCCTTAATTCCGAATGATATACATGCTTTTGTAAAAACGGTCAGTAATACAACTCTGGCACCGGCTACCGTTGCAAACTTTACTCCCTTTTCCAAATCTGAAATCAGCCTTTGTAATACAACGTTATATACTGGTAGCGGCAGCGACCAAAGTGGATTGTTAAATACGGCGACCAATCCCCCTTTGATTAGAGTGGCTGAAGGCATATTCCCTCAATGGTCAACCTCCAATATAAGACAGTGTGCTTTTGGTAATGGGGCATCTAGCCCCGCTGCCACTGCCGCACTAGGCACCGGCGGCACCGGTGGCGCCACCATCGTTGAAGGTAGTTATGTGGCACGGGTGGCCGTGTGTGTAAGTAACGATGCGACGGCAAGTTATTGCCGTTCCTATGAGGACAGTGGCGGCACCATTACCAAGAAGCCAGCAGGGTTATTACAAAAATTTGGTGAAGAAGGTGATCTTCGTTTTGGTTTAATTACCGGCAGTTACAATAATAATGCTGAAGGGGGCGTTCTTAGAAAAAATATTACTAATTTTAGCGATGCTACCGCAACTGATAGTGAAGTTATTTTAGATACCGGTATTTTTACCAGCAATACCAATAGTATTGTCGGAACCCTTGATAGCATACGGATTTCTGGCTGGAATTTTGGCAGCGCTAAATATACCGATTGTAGTACTCATAGTATTGATATTGCTACTTTCAAAAGTAGTGGTGTCGCTAACAGGCAGTGTCGAGATTGGGGAAACCCACTGAGTGAAATCTACCTAGAGGCTTTGCGTTATTTTTCGGGTACAGCGGCGGCAACATCCGCTTTTGCTACAGATGATAGTACAGTGGTGGGCGGCGTTACCCAGGACACATGGTCAGCAAATGGTATTTTAGATACAGACAACGCCTGTGCTGATTGTGCCATTATTGTTTTGTCTACCGGTTTAAATTCCTTTGATGCTGATAATCTAGCAACAGCAGGTGAGCTACCTGGTTTGTCAGGTACAAGTGATGTGGTGGGATGGACAGAAGCCGTAGGTGATGCGGAAGGCAATATTACCGGTCAAAACTTTATTGTCGGCAATGCCGACGCAACGACTAACAGTAATAAATGCACCACCAAATCATTAAGTACTAATGGCTTAGGGGGAGTTTTGGGCCTGTGTACTGAAATACCGCAGTTAGAGGGTAGTTTTCAAATTGCCGGTTTAGCCTATTATGCGCACAATACCGACTTACGCCCCACTTTAAACGGCGTGCAAAGTGTCAATACTTACACTGTGGCTTTGGCTGAATCTTTACCGAGCTTTGAGGTGACGGCAAGTAATGGCAATACAGTTAGTTTTGTCCCCTCTTGTCAGGCCAATACTAACGGTTCGGCTGCTTTGGGTGCGGCAAACTGGAACGATTGCAGCTTGACAGATGTTACCGTGGTAGCTCAAACCAGCACCTATGGGCATTTATTGTTCGGTTGGGAGGATTCTCACTGGGGTAATGACTATGATATGGACGGCATTTCCAGTATCGAATATTGCACCGCCACGGGTACGGCTGCAGCTGTTCAAGCCGCTTGTGGCAAATACAGCAATAATGGTAGCGATCCAGATTGGGGGGCGGCAACGGCTGGCCAAGTTCAAATGCGCGCTTCGGTGCCCCAAGCCGATGCTGGTAATGCGTTGAGCTTTGGTTTCATTATGAATGGTAGTGTAAGCAATGATGGCACTGCCATTAATGTATTACGTCCTGGCGGCAGCACAATTTATCGGCTTAATAGCCAGACTACAGGTACGGTGCTTTGGGATAGCGTTCGTACTTACACCGCATCCGCTTCAACCGGTAAGTTGTTGGAGAACCCCCTATGGTATGCGGCTAAGTATGGAAACTTTAATGAATTAGATGGCGATGTCATACCTGTCCCAAATTTAGCTACTGAATGGGATGTAAAAGATATCAACGGTAATTTATCGCCTGATGGTATTCCAGATAGTTTTTTCCCCATCAGTAATCCTGCCAATTTGGAATCTGCATTAGAGGGGGTTTTTAACGATATTGGTACCCGTTTGGTTAGTAGTGCGGCAGCCGCTGTTGTTGCGAATTCAAGCAGCGGTACTGGTGCAGTCTATCAAGGTGTTTACTACCCCAAGTATGAGGCATCGGTATCTGATTCCGTTAATTGGGTAGGCATGTTGCATGCAATTTTTGTAGATGAGAAAAATTATTTACGTGAAGACACCAACCAAGATGGTGTTTTAGGCGACTATAATACTGACTACCGAATGGAAATATATTATGACTCATCCATAGAGGAAACGCGTGTTCGTCGTTATCAAGAAGCGAGTGGTGTTTTTACGGCAATAACGCCTGATATAGGCATACAAGATTTTAAACCGATATGGAATGCTAGGAATAGGTTGTCTGAAGTAACAGATGTGATCACCCAGCGTAGCTATACTTCATCGGCCGCGGCAGGGCGTTATATTTTTACCGGCATAGATTCTGATAAAGATGGCAGGGTTGTGAGTAGTGAAGTTATTCCCTTTGACGATCAGACATTCCCTGCCGATATCAGTAATAATAATTTTCGTTATTTAGGTTTGGATTCCACTAGTTTTGGCAGCGCCCCTAATATTGTTAATTTTATCCGGGGTGAAGAGGGTATTACAGGATATCGCTCGCGAGCAGTTAATTTTATGGGAGATAGTGCGGAAGAAATTTGGCGCTTAGGTGACTTAATTCACTCAGAGCCGGCTTCGGTTAGTGCCCCCAATGCTAATTATGATAGCCGCTATGGCGATGATAGTTATACGGCCTTTCGTCAACACTACGTCAATCGTCGACAAGTAGTTTATGTGGGCGCTAATGATGGCATGTTACATGCTTTTAATGCCGGCTTTTATAACCAAGCTACTACATCGTTTAACACCCAGCCTGCGTCTGGTTCTGTATCAAATCATCCTTTAGGTAGTGAATTATGGGCCTATGTGCCTATGAACCTTTTGTCACATTTACGCTGGCTAACGTCACCTGATTATCAACATGTTTATTATGTTGATGGCTCTCCTCGTGTTTATGATGCAAAAATATTTTCTGATGATGCGGATCATCCTGGAGGCTGGGGCACCATTTTAGTAATGGGTATGCGTTTCGGTGGAGGTGAAATTAGCCTAGACCCTGACAGCGATTTAGATGCGGATACCAGTGATGACATTACAACACGCTCTGCCTATATCGTTATGGATATTACCAATCCTGAAGTTGCGCCCACGCTAATAGCTGAAATTTCCTATATGCCTGCGGGAGTAAGCTCAGCGAGTTTGGTCAGCAGTGGCAGTGGCTATACATCGCCACCCTCTGTAACGATTGCTGGTGACGGCTCGGGCGCTACAGCAAGCGCCACTCTCGAAACCGTCGGGTCGGTTAATACCATCAATGTAGGCGATGCGGGTAGTGGCTTCACTTCAGCGCCAACCGTAACTATTAGCGGTGATGGCTCCGGTGCAGCTGCTACTGCAGTGTTATCTTCTACGGGTGGCCTTGAGTCAGTTAGTATCGTCAGTGCTGGTAAAAAATACGATGTTGGTGATGCCTTGGTTTTTGGCGGCAACGGATCTGGTGCGATGGCACAGGTTTCTGCGATTACTGGTAATGGATCTAATAGCGGCCAAATTAGCGCGGTAACTATTATTAATGCTGGGTCGGGTTATTCCACCATAACGGTTGATTCAATTGGTAATGAAAGTGGTGGTGCTGCCGGTACTGGCGCTGCACTAACCGCGTCTTTGAGTTACGGTATAGATTACATCCAGGTAGATAGTGTGGGGTCTGGTTATAGTACTATTAGTGCCAGCGTAGCGGGTGGTACGACACCTGCAGTACTATCCAGTGTACTTTCATACGGTGTCGCTTCTATAGAGGTGGATTTTGGTGGTGCAAACTATACGACAGCGACAGTCAGTATTTCTGGCAATGGCTCTGGTGCTGCGGCCACTATAAGTACTTTTGCTGATACGGGTTTTGGTTATACCACCTCTAAACCGGTTGTTATTAAAAAACGTGTTCCTGATAGCAGCGGTAGCTATGCCAGTAATTCAGCGACAAATGAATGGTTATTAGTTATGGGCTCCGGGCCAATGGGCGCCAATGCTCTATCGGGTGCTGAAAGTGATGCCAACGCACTACTGGCTGTATACGATTTAATTGATGAGGAGTTTGTAATCGGTGCCAATATGAGTTTGGCTAATAGTTATATTGGTGATTTAGCGGCTGTTGATTGGGATAATGACTATATTGATGATGCCATCTATTTTGGGCTTGTTGCAGGCACTGCGGCATCACCTGATGGTGAAATAAATCGCTTTGCTATTGATTTTGATAACCCTGTAAATTCTGATTTATTGACTTTATTGAACACCAATAGTTCGGTGGTGAGCAGCCCTCGTTTAGAAAAAGATGATCTTGGTAACCAGTGGGTTTATGCCGGTACTGGGCGTCTTTTGGTTGGCGCTGATAATTCATCAACTGCATCACAGGCATTTTATGGTATTAAAGAAAGCGATCCGGTAGCTGCAGTGACAATTTCTGATATGATTGATGTTACTGATATTCAAGTATTTACTGATAACCCTTCCGAATACGATACGCTTAATTATGTCCGTGATTGTACTCTTCCGTGTTCTAGTGGCGGTTCAGATGTCACGATAAATTCAGTGCCTGTTTCTAGTTGGCAAGAACTACGCGCTGAAATTCTTAAAACCAACGGTTGGTATAGAGAATTAAATTTATCAGCTAACAATACGGCTGCGGCACGTTCAGTGGGTCCTACAAATCTTGTGTCATCCACCTTAGTATTTGTGGAATATGCGCCCTCATTAGATCAGTGCCAACCAGTGGGTTACTCAAGGTTAAACGCCGTTCATTATCAGACGGGGACGGCATCACCTTATGCCGTTTCTGGGGTTCTGAACACCACTTATAATCCCGCGGGTACGGTGACTAATCTTGCTGCAACCGATTTGGGTACTGCACAAACACTGACTAACCTAGGTGGTGATGGACAGGGTGATCAAGATAATTCTGATGGTTCTGCTGATACTGGGAACAGTGAGGGAGAGCTGACACATAATGAGATCAAACCAGACCCTAGCCCATTCGGTAGGCAGTCGTGGCAAGAACTAAATATCAACTGGGACATTGGCTTATAATGATGACTATAAAAAACAGACCTACCAAGGGTTTTACTCTGATTGAGCTAATGATAGTTGTCGCGATAGTAGCAATATTGGCGGCTATTGCATTACCTTCATATCAAAACAGTGTGCAAAAATCTCGACGCTCAGATGCTAAGGCTGCATTAGAAATTGCGGCGACTGCTCAAGAGCGGTGGTTTTTTCAACACAATGGCTATAGTAGTGATGTTGATAATATTGGTGGGGGTGGGAGTGGTACGCTTTTATCACCAGAAGGTTATTATACAATCACTATCAATAATAGATCGGGTTCAGGGGGCTGTGTGGGTGGTGGCTCCGTAGGTTATAACTGTTACAGCCTGACTGCCACACCTGTTAGCGGTGGGGTACAGGAAGACGATACCGATTGTGCGACTTTGAGTATTACTGAAACGGGGTCGCGTACTGCTACAGGTAATTATTCCGCGAGCTGTTGGTGATTTTATAATTTAGCAGCTCAATGGTGTTCCGTTGGTATTATCGATAATGCCATCTTTATTTAGATCTCGCCCCAGATACGGGCGACCAATACGATTCCACGTTATACGTTGTATATATTGTGGCTCTCTTGAGGTAGGGCAGTAGATAAAACTGCCTGTTAAGTTGGTTTCACCTCTGCCATTAATTGATAATGAAGATCGGCCAAGCGCAAACCTACTGATTATAAAACCTCTTCTGAGTGTGAAGTTTTCGATTGTTACAATTTCATTTGTAGCGGCCTTCTTATCTTTATTTTTATCTTGAAAAATAATTAGGTAGTTTTGCCACTCTTTTATGCAGGTTATCCCATCATTACTGCCGCATATGCGAATATCTGATTGCCTACGAATAGCTTCAGTTCGGGCACTTTGCAATGCCCTATAAATAATAGACGTATTACTTATAGATTCATTTTTGATTATTGACTGACTTGCATTAGGCGTGACTGATAGGCTGAGTATTATCACTAGGGTCAGCGTAGTTAGTAGCTCAGTGAGGGAAAAACCTAAGTGAGGAGTTTTCATAGCGACCATCCTTGGTTGCGTTGATTATTGTTATGTCAGCCGATTTTACCTAAAAATCACAGTTGTGCAAATTTTAATCATCATCCAGCCCTAGCTTCTTAACCCTATGCCGCATTTGCCTAAAAGAAATACCTAGCAGCTCAGCGGCGGCGGTTTTATTCCAGCGGCAATGCTCCAGGGCTTTTTTAAGGGCAGCGGTTTCTATCTCTTCTAGGTAGCCATCGAGGTCGCCAAAAGCAGCCTCAGCGTATGGGGCATGGCTGATGGTGGCGTCTGTAGGGGTGCCACTGCTTGCAGGGGTGATGAGTTGTAAGTCGTGCGCCTCAATCATATTGCCTTCGCACAGGGTGGCGGCTCTCTCCAAAGTGTTTTCTAGTTCTCGCACATTACCGGGGAAGCTGTGTTGATTGAGGGCGGTGATGGCGCTAGCGCTGAGTGTGGGCTTTTCGGTTTGCCACTCTTGGGCCAGTTTATTGAGGCTAAAGTCGGTCAACAGGGGGATGTCTTCCCTGCGCTCGCGCAGTGGCGGCACGTTCAGCTCTATCACATTGATGCGATAAAATAAGTCATTGCGAAAGCGCTCGCGTTCCACTTCGTGGTTTAAGTCTTTATGGGTTGCGCTGAGTATGCGCACGTCTATGGACACTTCATCGTTGCTGCCCACTTTGCGTACGGCCTTTTCTTGGATGGCGCGCAACAGTTTCACCTGCATGGGTAAGGGGAGATCGGCGACCTCATCAAGAAACAAGGTGCCACCATTGGCCGCTTCAAATAAACCGATTTTGTTATCGATGGCGCCGCTAAAGCTGCCCTTAACATGGCCGAAAAATTCGCTTTCCATTAACTCCGAAGGTATAGCGCCGCAGTTAACGGGAATAAAGGCGTTGCTGCTGCGAGGGCCGTTGCTATGTATTAAGCGGGCCACCACTTCTTTACCGCTACCTGACTCGCCGCTGATGTATACCGGTGCTTGGCTGCGAGCTAGTTTATTAATTTGGCCGCGGAGTTTTTGTATAGCGGGGGCATTGCCTAGTAGTTGCACTTGCCCAAATTGTGGGTTGCTATCGGTCAGTTCTAGTTTTAATGCGGTTTCGATTAACAGCCTAAGTCGTTCCAGATCTATAGGTTTGTTAACAAAATCGAAGGCTCCGGCTTTGAGTGCGCTAATGGCGGTTTCTACGCTGCCAAAAGCGGTGATCATGGCGACGGGCAACTCGGGCAGATGATGTTGTATGTGCTCGATAATGTCTAGGCCTTGGCCATCGGGCAGTTTCATATCGGTTAGGCAGAGGTGAAACTTGGTGTCGCTGTTGAGCAGGGTCAGCGCCTCCGTTACGGTGGCGGCGCTACTAGTGTTTAATCCCATACGGCTAATGGTGATTTCTAATAGCTCACGGATATCGGGTTCATCATCAATAATTAAAATATGTGCTTTAGTCATAAGTCTATTTTTTACTTTAGGGGCGTATTTTGGGATAAGCGCTTTTCGTGGTGAGCAAAACTAAGCCTAAAAGTACTTTTGCCATTATTGATAAGATAGTCCAAACGTATCTGGTTAGCTTCGCACATTTCGCGGGCAATAAACAAACCCAAGCCTGTGCCTGAGGCTTCAGTAGTGAAGAAAGGTTCAAATAAATGTGACTGTTGTTCGGCAGCTATGCCACTGCCATCATCTACGATATCTAAGTAGGGCAGTTTTTTAGTGTCATCAAGATTGGCAATCAGTTGCAAGCTGCCTTGGCCCGTTTTCTTTTTGCTATAGCGTATGCCGTTTTCCATCAGGTTGCCTAATACTTGCTGTAATTGGCTGCTATCTACCGTGGCTAGGCAGTTGCTTTGTAGTGATAGCAATCGAATAATGGCGTCGGGGTGGTGTTGGGTGAAATCGGTAATAAATTGTTCCAACCATTCATTGAGATTAATCGTTTCTATCTTGGGCGCTTTGCGGCGCGATAGTTGTAAAATATTTTCTATCACCTGATTCATGCGTTGGCAGTGGTTTTGAATAATACCGCTAAGGCGTAGGTCGGCGGCATCTAAGTGGGTGGACTCTTTTAGCAGCTGTGCGGCATGGCTGATGGCGCCTAAGGGGTTGCGTATTTCGTGGGCGATGCTGGCGGTGAGCCTACCCAGTGAGGCTAGTTTAATGTCCTGGGCGCGCTGGGTAATTTGGCGATTGTCTTCCAGAAAAATTAAGCTTTCTTTTTCATTGTCTAAGCCTGAAAAGTTGGCCTGTACTTCGGGGCTGAATTCAGAAATTTGAAAAGGGCTGTGGCGTATGCTGGGGGTCACACGCCATTGCGAGAGTTGTTTGAATAAAATCGGCGGTAGCATAGTGCTATTGTTGTTGGCTAATAAATCTTTAGCTGCTTGATTGCAGGTAGTGATATGTCCGTTGTTATCGCTAACAATAATGCCGGTTTGCATGCGCTGCACAATCAGCTGATTGAGCCGTTCCTGTCGCTGAGCCTCGGCGGCGCTATGCTCGGCTTCTAGTTGCGATTTTCGCATGCGCTGCGACAGTGATTGAATAAAAAAGCTGGTGGCAAATAAGACTAAGCCTAAAACGCCAGTGGGGAATATGCTGGATTGATTGAGGTGGTCTTGTGAAATAAGTCTGAAGGTGTCAGCCAGTAAAAAAATGCTAGCGATAGCGGCAATCAGTGTCGCCACCTGCCCGGTAATTACTATGCTGCTGGCGGCAACGATGACGACCAGTAATATGCCTAGGCCGCTCTTAACCCCGCCGGTACTGTCGGCAATTAAGATAATGGCAACTATGTCTATAAAAAAGGTGAGAAATAAGCGCTGCTTACCCAGAGGTTTGAGCCTAGGTAGCATAAAGGCACAGCTAATAATATTAATAATCAGGTAACTGTAGCCAGCGTATAAAAATAACACGGGCTTAATATTGCCAACAATTCGATTTTCATCAAAAAAATAAAAACTCAATAACAGCGTTGCCGCCAGAATTAGCCGGTAAACACTGTATACCTTGAGTAAGGTAAGGTTTTGTACCTGTGTTTTTTGTTCGGCTAATTCTAGGCTGGAGTTTTTCAACGTAGGGCCACTGAGTGATTATTGTGTGTGTAAGCCGCTAGTGATGGTAAATCGTGGGTATAGGGGCGCGTTTGTGTTGGGTTTTAGTATAGATGCTTATTATTTTTTCTAGTATCGCTGGTTCTACGGTTTTACCCTCTAAAAAGTCATCCAGTTGTTGGTAGCTCATGCCTAGGGCATCTTCATCGGTTTTTTGCGGGCTTAGGCATTCTAAGTCTGCAGTTGGGGCTTTTTTGATCAGATGTTCGGGCGCGCCTAGGTGTTGCGCTAATTGTTTAACCTGGCGCTTGCTAAGGCCAAATAGCGGCGCTAAATCACAGGCGCCATCGCCCCATTTAGTAAAAAATCCGGTGATGTTTTCGGCGGAGTGGTCGGTGCCTAACACTAAGCCGCCGACTATGCCGGCTATATGATATTGCCCCACCATACGCGTGCGGGCTTTGACATTACCTTTAGAAAAGTCTATCGCGGCCTGCGGGGCGTTAAGTAATTGGCTTTGCTGTAGGGCGAGCAAGGTTTGTTCGTGTATGCCCTCGGCGCCCAGTTTGATGTTTAGGCTTAGCTTATGGCTGGGTTGAATAAAATCCACCGCCGCTTGCGCATCTTCTTCATCGGCTTGCACGCCAAAGGGTAAGCGTACCGCGATAAACTGATAGTCATTGCCGCCCATTTCTTCATTAAGCCCATTAACGGCCAGCTGCGCCAAGCGGCCACAGGTGGTGGAGTCTATGCCGCCGCTAATGCCCAGTACCAGATTTTTTAAGCCAGAATTGACTAGCTGCTTTTTGATGAAAGCTACCCGTCGTTGAATTTCAAAATCCACATCTATATGCGGCAGCACCCGCATTTCTTCAATAATCTGTTGCGCAATATCAGTGTTAGTCATATCAGTATTAACGAATCATATAATCGGGGCGGTTATCAAACTTAGGCGGCTCTGCTCTATCAAACAGCCCTAGGGTTAGTTTGTTAATAGTAGAGCCTTCTTCATCCTCTATGGTGAACTTGGGGATAAAGCGACCTTTTTTATCTAAAGAGGGATGCTTGGGATGGTTGTAGGCCAGTACTTTTAGCGAATTTTCAGCTAGGTCATCCATGCCCAACAGCATATAAGCCTGAATCATAACCGCTAAGCCATCGGCCACAGCGGGGGTTTGGCTGTAATTCTCAACCACATAACGGCCACGGTTAGCGGCGGCGACATAGGCTTTGCGCTTAAAATAGTAGTTGGCAACGTTGATCTCGTAGCGTGCCAGACGGTTGCGCAGGTAGACCATGCGCGCTCTGGCGTCGGGGGCATAGCTGCTGTCGGGGTAGCGGTAGAGCAACTGGCGAAAGTCTTCAAACGCTTTTAATGCTGAGCCGGGATCGCGCTCAGTCATATCGGTGGGCATAAACTGGTCGAGAAAGCCGTCGCCCTCGGTGTAGTTGGCCAAGCCCTTCATATAATAGGCGTAATCGACATGAGGGCTTTGCGGGTGCAGGCGTATAAAACGGTCGGCTGAGGCTATGGCGGCTTCTGGCTCTATGCTGCGCAAATGGGCATAGATAATTTCCAACTGGGACTGCTCGGCATAGGGCCCAAAGGGGAACCTAGCCTCTAATAGCTGGAAGCGTTTCACTGCGGTATCAAAGCGCATATCATCCAAGCTTTGCTGGGCTCGGTCGTATAACTCTCGCTCCGTCATATCCTGTGGAGAGACATCGTCAGTGGCGCAGGCGCTTAAGCCTAGCGCCGCGCTCAGAAAAATGGCCTTAACTACTCTGTTCATTCAACGATATCCCCAAAATTCATATACAATGCGGCTTATTGTTCCCGCAAGGTCTTGCTAGATGCAAGCCCGGTATTTAACCACAGCCACCGTTTCGCATAAAGTGCGCTGCTTATAAATAAAGGCCCCTAATGGCAGAAACTATCCAATTGCACGCACAAGTCCCCGAAGACTTGCGCGGCGCTCGCTTAGATCAAGTCGCAGCGCAGTTGTTCCCCGATTACTCCCGCGCTCGCTTACAGTTGTGGATAAAGGAGGGCGTGCTCACTGTAGACGGCGAAGTGAAGAAAACCAGGGATAAGCTAATAGGCGGCGAACAGCTGGCGCTAGCGGTAGAGGTGGAAAATGAAGAGCGTTGGGAAGCTGAGCCTATAGCTCTGGATATTATCTACGAAGATGATGCTGTATTAGTGATTAACAAGCCCGCCGGCCTAGTGGTACACCCCGGGGCGGGCAATGGCAGCGGCACCTTATTAAACGCCATACTGTATCACTACCCCGATTCGGCCAGCGTGCCCAGAGCGGGCATAGTGCATAGGTTAGATAAGGACACTTCGGGCCTGATGGTAGTGGCCAAAACCCTAGCAGCACAAAATCATTTGGTTAATCAGTTACAGGAGCGCACCGTACATAGAGAGTACGAGGCCGTATGCATGGGTCGTATGACCGGCGGCGGCACCGTTGATGCCCCCTTGGCTAGGCACCCCAAGCAGCGTAAAAAAATGGCTGTTTCCACCATAGCTGGCAAAGAGGCGATTACCCATTACCGGGTGATTAAGCGCTATGTGCACCATACCCATGTGCGCTGCATGCTGGAGACCGGCCGCACCCATCAAATTCGCGTACACATGGGGCATATTAAATACCCGCTAGTGGGTGACCCTATGTATGCCGGCCGCCCGCGTATACCCAAGGGGGCCAGTACCGAACTTATAGCGACGCTGCGCGGTTTTGGTCGCCAAGCTCTGCACGCTAGGCGTTTAGAGTTGATGCACCCTGATAGTAACGAATTGGTGTCTTGGGAAGTCGACCTGCCTGCCGACATGCAACATTTACTGAGCGTATTGAGTGAGCACGACAGCTAAGCCTCAGCATTTCATAAAGCCAGATTGGCCCGTCCCCGGCAACGTAGTGGCTTGGGCCAGCACCCGCCAGGGTGGTGTTAGCCTGCCGCCTTATAGCAGCTTAAACCCCGCCGCCCATGTGGGTGATACGGCTGCTAGCGTGCAGCGCAACCGGCAAATTATTAGCCAGCAGTGTCAGTTGCCCACAGAGCCGGCATGGCTTACGCAAACTCACAGTACGGATATAGCCGAGCTGCCGTCAGCGCAGCTAGAGGCTGATGGCGCTATCACCACCGCGGCTAACTGCGTGTGTGTAGTGCAAACCGCCGACTGCTTACCACTATTGCTCTGTGATCAGGCGGGGCAGCAAGTGGCGGCCATTCATGCCGGTTGGCGAGGTTTGGCGGCCGGCATAGTCGAACAAGCAGTATCCCGCATGCAGGCGCCACCGCAGCAGTTATTGGTGTGGCTGGGGCCAGCTATTAGCCGCCAGCATTTTGAGGTGGGGGCTGAGGTTTACGCGCAGTTTGTCGCGTGTCACAGTCAAAACCGCAACGCCTTTGTGGCCAGCTCGCGGCCACAACATTATATGGCCGATCTTTATCAACTGGCGCGTAATCATTTACAGGCAGTGGGGGTGACAGCTATATATGGTGGCCAGTACTGTAGTTATGCCGACCCTCAGCGTTTTTATTCCTACCGCCGCGACGGTGTCACCGGCCGCATGGCTAGTTTGATCTATCGCAAGGCTTAGGCTTTTCTTTTGGCATCTAGCTTGATATTGGCCAATATGCCCACACTTCACTGTTATAAGTCACTATTATGAACAAGCCATGATCTGCATGGTTTATGACACTGTATTTATAGAGGTGAGTAATGCGAGTTGATCGTTTAACCAACCAGTTACAAACGGCGCTGTCCGATGCCCAATCATTAGCGATAGGTAAAGATCAGCAGTTTATAGAGCCCATACATTTATTGTCGGCTATGGTAGAGCAGCGTGGTGGCTCGGTGCGGCCTTTGTTGTCACAAGCAGGTGCTAGCATTACTCGCTTGCGTGAAGCCATTAATGACGCGTTAAATGCTTTGTCTTCGGTGCAGGGCGGCTCTGGTGACATACTGATGTCTAATGACTTAGCGCGCTTAATGAATATTGCCGATAAGTTATCCCAGCAAAAAAAGGATAGCTACATATCCTGTGAAACGGTATTGCTGGCGTTGTTTGAAACTAAAAACACGATTGCTACCTTATTGGAAGATGTGGGTGTTGATAAAAAATCCTTGCATGACGCTATTGAGCAAGTGCGGGGTGGCGAAAGTATAGATGACCCGGATGCAGAGGAGTCGCGTCAGGCCTTAGCAAAGTACACCATAGATTTAACCGAACGTGCCGAGCAAGGTAAGTTAGACCCGGTAATCGGTCGCGACGAAGAGATACGCCGCACCATACAAGTGTTGCAGCGGCGCACTAAAAATAACCCTGTATTAATTGGTGAGCCCGGCGTGGGTAAAACCGCCATTGTTGAGGGTTTGGCCCAGCGTATAGTTAATGGCGAAGTGCCTGAAGGCTTAAAAAACAAACGCTTATTATCATTGGATTTAGGCTCTCTATTGGCGGGCGCAAAATTTCGGGGTGAGTTTGAGGAGCGTTTAAAATCACTGCTCAACGAATTATCCAAACAAGAAGGCCAGGTCATTTTATTTATTGATGAGGTGCACACCATGGTGGGGGCCGGTAAGGCCGAAGGCGCTATGGATGCGGGCAATATGCTCAAGCCCGCCTTAGCCCGTGGTGAGCTGCATTGTGTGGGCGCGACCACCTTGAATGAATATCGCCAATACATAGAGAAAGATGCAGCACTAGAACGCCGCTTTCAAAAAGTATTGGTAGACGAACCCAGTGAAGAAGACACCATTGCGATACTGCGCGGTTTAAAAGAGCGCTACGAAGTGCATCACGGTGTCGACATTACCGATGCGGCCATTATTGCCGCGGCTAAACTATCCCAGCGTTATATCACCGACAGGCAGCTGCCTGACAAAGCCATAGACTTAATCGACGAGGCCGGCAGCCGCATACGCATGGAGATAGATTCCAAGCCTGAAGATTTAGATCGATTAGAACGTCGCTTAATCCAATTAAAAATTCAACGCGAAGCGGTTAAAAAAGACACCGATAGCGCCGCCTTAAAGCAGTTGGATATTTTAAATAAAGACATCGTCGAAGCCGAGCGTAAATTTGCCGATTTAGACGAAATTTGGAAGGCAGAAAAAGCCGCGCTATACGGTTCGCAAAAAATTAAAGAGGCCTTAGAGTTGGCTCGTGTGGAACTGGAGGCGGCACAAAGGGCCAGCGATTTGACCCGCATGTCTGAGCTGCAATACGGCAAAATTCCTGAATTGGAAAAGCAGCTGGATATGGCTGGTCAGGCCGAGATGATGGAAATGACTTTATTGCGTAATAAAGTCACCGAGGAAGAAGTGGCCGAAGTGGTGTCGCGCTGGACGGGCATCCCGGTATCCAAAATGTTGGAAGGCGAGCGTGACAAATTACTGCGCATGGAAAGCTTTTTGCATGAGCGCGTAGTCGGCCAAGATGAGGCGGTAACCGCCGTCGCCAATGCCGTGCGTCGTTCGCGGGCGGGGCTGTCTGACCCCAATCGCCCCAATGGTTCGTTTATCTTTTTGGGCCCTACTGGGGTGGGTAAAACGGAGTTGTGTAAAGCCTTGGCTAGCTTTTTGTTCGATACCGAAGACTCCATGGTACGCATTGATATGTCGGAGTTTATGGAGAAACATTCGGTGGCTAGGTTGGTGGGTGCACCTCCCGGCTATGTGGGCTATGAAGAGGGTGGCTATCTAACTGAGGCGGTAAGGCGCAGGCCTTACTCGGTATTGCTGCTGGATGAGGTAGAGAAAGCACACCCCGATGTGTTTAATATTTTATTGCAGGTATTGGATGATGGTCGCCTCACCGATGGCCAGGGCCGCACCGTGGATTTTCGTAATACCGTGATCGTGATGACCTCTAACCTAGGCTCCGACATAATACAGGAGCTGTCTGGCAGTGAAGGTGGCTACCAGCAAATGAAAGACGCGGTGATGGAGGTGGTAGGTACTCACTTTCGTCCTGAGTTTATTAACCGTATAGACGAGACCGTAGTATTCCATCCCTTGGATAGGGCACAAATCCGAGGTATAGCTGAAAGGCAGTTGGCGATTTTACGCAAGCGCTTACAGGATAAAAGCTTAGGGCTGGAGCTTAGCGATGCGGTAATGGATAAAATTGTCAGCATAGGCTTTGATCCGGTTTACGGTGCCCGGCCGCTAAAACGTGCCATCCAGCAATATATAGAAAACCCCTTGGCGCAAGAACTACTGCAAGGTAAGTTTGAGCCGGGCGCTACGATTAACGCTGACTTAGTAGATGAGCAGGTAAGCTTTAGTTAAGTGTGCTTAGTTGTGAAAGATTATGAAAAGGCATAAAAAAACGGCATGGAGAACATGCCGTTTTTTTTGTCTGCTATTTTTTGCCGCTAAGCCCTACGGCTTAATTGCAGTTTTCGCGTATGGCTTTTTGCGCGCGTTCGACTTGTACTTGTTTTTCTTCTTCGGTGATTAGGCGTTGAGTGCCATCGGCATCGGTAATGCGTATTCTGGCGGCACCTTCAAAGGCTTGCATATTGGCCTTCGCCTGCTTGCAGCGCGCGGGGTCTTTGGGTGGCATTATTTCCATTTTTAAAGGCTGCTCAGGTTTAGTGGCAGCGGCTTCTTGCTCGGTGTTACTACTGGCTACGGGTTCGCTGCTACCGCGGCTTTTTTTGGAGCCTGGGGTTTCTACAAATTCCGCTTTAATGCCGGCTTCGGGGGGGCGGTCAGAGAGCTTTAAGTTGCCTTCGCTATCTTTCCAGCGGTAATAGCCAGAGGGATCGGCTACTAGCGTAGCGCTAAAGCTCAGGGCAAGAGCGAAAAATGAAACTAGGTGCAAAATTTTGTTATTCATTGTTAGGGCCTATCCATTCCATTTAAGGTTACGCTGCTTTAAAAACAATCGCTTGGCGTGGTAATGATATTAAGAGTGAGAGTGATTATGACAAATCATAGCCGTTTTGACAGGGTTTGAGCACATTCCGTTTAAATTTCTTTGGCGTAGCACAGGTTTTTCATAGATTTACGGTTTTTTAAGCACTGCCATGTTGACTTTGTCTGGCTATGCTGCAAAATTGACCGTTGAAAATTAGCCAATATCGTCCACTTACCGGTGCCGATATTAGCGTCGTGTCGTTGCTTACCGGCCTCGACAGCGGGACGCTCCCTAATTCTGCAAGCACATAGCCGTGTTGCGGGGTTGCCTAGCCTCAGTGCTAGTTACCTCGTACGGTGTGTTCCCAGTAGGGAGACACCCAGGTTGTGAGTTTGCGCCAGCCTTTATAAGCTTTCTAGCTTGTCAGTTGCCGTACTCTCTCATTGTTTTTTTATTATTACACGAGGAAAACTCCGTGGAGATGTTATCAGGCGGCGAAATGGTCGCACGCGCCCTGCAAGATGAAGGCGTTGAGTTTATATTTGGTTACCCCGGCGGCTCTGTGCTGCATATTTATGATGCCCTGTTCCAAACCTCGAAAGTGCCACATATTTTAGTGCGCCACGAGCAGGCGGCTACTCATGCCGCTGATGGTTACGCCCGCGCCACCGGTAAAACCGGCGTGGTGCTGGTGACCTCTGGCCCCGGTGCTACCAATGCTATTACTGGTATCGCTACTGCGTATATGGATTCCATCCCTATGGTGGTTATTTCTGGTCAGGTGCCTTCCGACAAGATCGGTGAAGATGCCTTCCAGGAAACAGACATGATCGGTGTGTCGCGTCCCATTGTTAAACACAGCTTTTTGGTGAGAAAAGCCAGCGATATCCCCGTGACTATCAAAAAGGCTTTTTATCTGGCTTCTACTGGCAGGCCCGGCCCTGTGGTTATTGATATCCCTAAAGATATTACTAACCCAGCTGAGAAATTTGAGTATCACTACCCCGACAAAATCAAGCTGCGCTCCTACACCCCTACGGTGAAAGGGCACTCCGGCCAAATTAAAAAGGCGGTGAAGTTATTGATGTCAGGCAAGCGCCCAGTAATCTATTCGGGTGGTGGTGTTATTCAGGGTAATGCCAGCGATTACCTTACCGCTTTGGCTCGCGCCTTAAACGTGCCGGTAACGAATACCTTAATGGGCTTAGGGGGCTTTCCTTCCGACGATCCGCAGTATGTGGGTATGTTAGGTATGCATGGCACTTACGAGGCGAATACCGTTATGCATCACAGCGATGTGATTTTGGCAGCGGGTGCGCGCTTTGATGACCGCGTGACTAACACGGTCAGTAAGTTTTGCCCCACCGCCAAGATTATTCATATAGACATAGACCCCGCGGCTATATCCAAAACCATTATGGCGGATATCCCTATTGTTGGGCCTGTAGACGTGGTGTTAAAAGATATGTTGGCGCAGGTAAAAGAGTACAACCGCAGTGGTGAAGTGGCGTTGGATGAGGCTGCTATCGATGCTTGGTGGAAGCAGATTAACGAGTGGCGCGACACCCACGGTTTGTGGACCGCGCCCCGTTATGACACCAGCACCGATTTAATCAAACCCCAGCAGGTTATAGAGTCTTTATATAACACCACCAAGGGTGATGCCTATGTAACCTCTGACGTAGGCCAGCACCAAATGTTTGCCGCGCAATACTATCGTTTTAACAAGCCGCGCCGTTGGATTAACTCCGGTGGCTTGGGCACTATGGGCTTTGGTCTGCCTGCCGCCATGGGGGTGAAGTTGGCTTACCCTGAGGCCGATGTGGCCTGTGTTACCGGTGAAGGCAGCATACAAATGAACATACAGGAGCTGTCCACCTGTACCCAGTACAAATTGCCGGTGAAGATTATCAATCTGAATAATGGTTATTTAGGTATGGTTAAGCAGTGGCAGGATATGCAATACAGCAGCCGCTACTCGCAGAGCGAGTATGAAGACTCGTTGCCCGATTTCATCAAACTGGCCGAAGCTTATGGCCATGTGGGTATGAAAGTAGATAAATTATCAGATTTAGATGACGCCATGAAAGAAGCCTTTAGCTTAAAAGATAAGCTGGTGTTTATGGATATTTATGTGGATAGACATGAGCATGTATACCCCATGCAAATAGCCCCTAATGGCTCTATGCGCGATATGTGGTTAAGCAAAGGGGAGAGAAGTTAATGAGACATATTATTTCCGTTTTGCTAGAGAACGAGCCCGGCGCGCTAAGCCGTGTAGTTGGCCTATTTTCGCAACGCTCCTATAACATTGAAACCTTAAACGTGGCCCCCACGGAAGATCCCACGCTATCGCGGCTGACCCTCACCACCGTTGGTGATGACAGCAAAATAGAGCAGATTATTAAGCACTTAAACCGCTTAATCGACGTGGTGAAACTGGTTGATCTTAGCGAAGGCTCGCATGTAGAGCGCGAGCTGATGTTAATTAAGGTCAAGGCCACCGGTGCTCAGCGCGCTGAAATTAAGCGCACCACCGATATCTTCCGCGGCCAAATCGTGGATGTAGGCTCAACCCTGTACACCATTCAGATTCTAGGCACGTCCGACAAGCTGGATGCCTTTATTGAGGCGCTGGGTGAAGCGACTATTATTGAAGTGGTACGCAGCGGCGTGTCGGGCATAGCCCGTGGTGATAAGGCATTGACCCTATAAACGGACCCTGTAAAGGGAGTCACTGGCTGATAAATGAAAGGAGTGGCGTGAGCTGCTCCTTTTTTTTGTGCTAGGCTGACGCTGTGGCAGGGTTTATGGTAACGGATATATAAGCAGTGACATAGGGGCTAATAGCGATATAAACCCCGGCACTTTTTTGCTACCATAACCGGCCTTAGCGTATCTCCGTTAGTTTTGACCAGAGCTATAAATATCCTATGAAGTTGTCAGACTCCTTACAGACACTTAATGTCGAAGAGCGTGTTCAGCGTATAGTGACGACCATCCGTGCCGAAGAGGCCCGTCTGCGCGCAAAATATACCATCCTGCAGTATCAAGACTGGATAGGTTTGGGGATTATGTTGTTCTCCCTAATGGGCATGCTGGGTTCGGCAGCGTTGTATTATGTTGATGTTATTCCCGCCTGGGCGGCCATAGTGGCGGCTGCTATTTTCGCCTCCCTCTCCCATGAGTTAGAGCACGACCTCATACACCGGCAGTATTTTAAGAAAAACGCTTTTATGCACAACCTAATGATGTGGGTAGTGTGGATTATGCGCCCCAACACCATTAACCCCTGGTATAGGCGCAAGATGCATTTTTTACATCACAAAACCTCAGGTACGCAACAGGATTTAGAAGAGCGCTTAGTGGGCAATGGCATAGGCAATCAACTACTGCGTTATCTGGTGATGTTCGACGGCTTACTGGGTATGTTGGTGCGCCGCAAAGTATTAAGCAAAGAAGTGGATGAGTTTGATGTAGAGAAAATGCTGTCATCCGCCTTTCCTATTGCGGTACTGTATTTTACCGCTTGGTATGCATTTTTAGTGTTTCACGGTGTAGATTTTTTATGGGGTACGGCGCTGGCCTATCCCGCTTGGATGCTAAACATAGTCTCTGGCCTTAATTTCTTAGTGGTGGTATTAATTGCCCCCAACTTCTTGCGCTCAGGCTGTTTGAATTTTGTCACCTCGCATATGCATTACTACGGCGGTGTAGACAATATTCTGCAACAAACCCAAGTGTTAAAAGGTTGGTTTATGCTGCCTTTTCATTTGTTCTGCTTTAATTTTGGCAGCACCCACGGTATCCACCACTTCGTGGTCGGCCAGCCTTTTTACATACGGCAAATGGTGGCCAAGGTGGCGCATAAGGTGATGAAAGAAAACGGCGTACGCTTTAACGACTTTAAATCCTTTGTGCATGCCAATCGCTATATTGTTGAACCTAGCCGTTAATATGCCGCGCTAAGCTAGATTGTCAGATAAAAAAGGCCGCCTCTAAAGAAGCGGCCTTTTTTATTGCTGGCGATTAGCTCGCCGTCGGCTGTCATCCCTCTGTCATGAAACTGTATTAATTTATTGTGCGATGTCCTTTTTAAGCTGTAGAGGTTTAGCGCAATGAAAATCCGTCACATAAATTTTTTGATGGTCGGCGGTTTAATACTGCTTACGGTGAGTTTGGCCATTACCGTTTTTTGGGGGTTAAAGCAGTTACATCTTACCGCCCAGTCTACCGAGCGCTATTACCAGCTCGGCAGTAAAGTGAATAAGAATATATTCTCAGCCATAGAGGGCTATTTATTAACCGGGGATAGCCAGCGCTTAGCAGAGGCTGAGGCTTTAGTGGATGAGCTAATCACTCAGGATTTACCTGCCATCAATACGGAGTTGCGCGCTGCACTACTGCCTATGGCGCAGCAGTTGCAACAACGTTTAGCAACTGATTTAAGAGCGGTGGGTAAGCTGTCGGCTAATTACGGGGTGTTATTAGAGCAGGCTGAATCGGAAATGTTGGCGACGTTAACGGCGCTGGCGGATTACGCCAAGCAAAGCCCACAAGCGGAGTCTAGAGAGCGCTACTTAGCGTTGCTGGGGCAACTAAGCCGCGAGCTAGTTGCGTTGGCTGCATACCGCAGCAACTTGGTTAACCAAGGGCAGGGCCAAACGTCTAGCGATAGCATTACCGCAACCTTGCAGCAGCTTAGCCAGTTAGCACGCAGCCTGGCCGAGCAGCCTAGCTTGGGTGTTTATGTGCAAGACAGCAGTGATGACATGGAAGCGCTGCTATGGGGTGAAGACGATAGCGTTGCGCCTATAGAGGAAAAGGGTGACTTGTTAAAGCAGGAGTTGCAAAGTTTGGTCAAACGCTACCCGCAAGAGTTACAGCGCACCCAAGCGCTATTGTCAGCAGGACAGAAAGCGCAGGTCAGTGTTAAACAGCAACTGGCTTTATTGCAGCAGCAATTATCCTCCTTGGAAAGCGAGGTGCTGGCACAGCGCGTGAGTATAGAGCAGCAAGTACATACCGTGATGGTAGTCGTGAGTTTGGCGATGATTAGTTTAGCCTTTACAGTATTTGTTTTTCAGCACTGGCTGGCAGGTTTGTTGAGTGCGGTGAATAAGGATATAGCGGCGCTGGCTAAGGGCGATTTTCGGCCGCGCAGTATAAATCGCAGCCGCATTAAAGAGTTGGCAGGCTTGCTTAACTCCTACCAAGTCTTGCAGCAATCGTTACAACATTTGGTGGCCGATATTAGCGGTCGCAGCCGTGAGATACAGCAGGCCAGCCATAGCGTTACCGATAGTGCCGGCGCTATCTGCCAGTTTAGTGTCGAACAGCGCCAGCAAACAGCGCAGGCCGAGGTGCTGGTGAGCGAGGTGGCCAAGTCCGTGCAGCATGTGGCCGAGCAAACCCTGAATATATCCACCGTTACCCAACAGGCCAGTGATATTTTATTGCAGGGCCAGCAAAAAATTGCCCTGTCTTTGCAGCACATAGAGTCCTTGCATCAAGGCATACAGCAATCCGGTTTAGCATTGGCCTCATTACAGACGCACGCCCAAAGTATTAATAGTTTTGTAGAGGTAATACAAAGCATCGCCGAGCAAACCAATTTGCTAGCATTAAATGCGGCTATAGAAGCGGCTAGGGCAGGCGAACAGGGGCGCGGGTTTTCAGTGGTGGCTGACGAAGTGCGAAACCTCGCAGGCAAAACCAATGAGGCCACCCATGAAATTCAACGGTTGATTAGCCAGGTATCGCAATCCACCACTAGCTTGAGCGAGGTGATGCAGGGGCAGCTAAACAGCAGCGAAGACACGGCAAAAATTTCTCAAGACGCAGGTCAGGTTTATCAGTTACTAATGACTAAGGTGGACGATATTAATGGCCTGATGGCCACTATAGTGGTGCAGGCCGAGCAGCAGGCCCATACCATTAACGATGTTAGCCGCGGCATAGAACAGGTGGCGGAAAAAGCACAGGTGGCCAGCCATAAAAGTGAGCAGTCGCTCAATGTCAGTGAAGACTTGCTGGGTATTAGTAATGCTTTTGTACAATTAACGCAGGCTTATAGGGTGTAGTTGTATAAGCTTTATTCACTATTTTGCTCTTATTGAAGGTGATGATCAGCTACCCGCTCAGCTACTGCGGGCTAAAAACAATCCCGTAATCATTAATATCACCCCTGCGCTGCGTCGAAAATCGATGGTAGTGACAGGCGTACCTAATACACCAAAGTGATCTATTAGTACCGCGATAACAATCTGGCCAGTGACAATAAAACAAATGGCATTACCTACGCCCATACGCGGAGCGAGGTAGGTAATAGATAGTACGTAGCTGGCTACAATTAAGCCGCCTATATAGCTGTAAGCAGGAGCCTTGGCAAAGTCCGCGATGCTGGGCATAGGTACGCGGTTAATCAGCACATAACTGCTAATAAACAGCAAACCGACGACAAACAATAGCAATGCTGAGTACACAACACTGCCTATGGATTTGCTGAGGCTTGCGTTTGCGGCAGCTTGCACGGGGATGAGTGCGCCTGCACAAATCGCCATGCAAGGTAATAATAGCCAAGCTTTCATAGTGTGACGCCTATTTGTTTTTTCGTAAGGCGGTAACTTGGTCGTAGCCTATGCCCCAGTTATCAGTGTTAACTTCATCGATAACCACAAAGGTGGTTGCCGGGTTTTTATTAAGCACATCGACTAACAATTGCGTAGTGCCTGCTATGAGGGCTTGCTTCTGTTCTTTGGTGACGTTTTCATCGGTGACTTTAATATTGACGTAGGGCATCGTTTTTCTCGCTTAAGGTTTTAAATAGGTTTTGGAAAGTTAATAAGCTAGTTTGCAACATGAAAACTGACTTGGTTTGCTGTTAGGTCTATGATTGTTTGTTCAAAATAGGCCACCGAATTTGAACCGGTGACTAAGCTGTGTTCATTAAAAATAAAAGCCGGCACGCTGCTTAATTCAAATTGTTGAACACGATGCTTTTTGATCAGCAGTTGCTGGGTTTCATTTGAGCCCAGCGCCTGTGCTGCTTGGGATCTATCCAAGCCCAGTGATTCAGCCAAATCCAACAAGACCTGCGCGTTACTAATATCCAGGCCGTGCTTAAAATAGGCGTCAATTAGCAGCTTGTTCATGGCTTGTTGTTTGCATTGGCTTTCACACCAGTGCAGCAACCGGTGTGCCTTGTTGCTGTTGTAGTAATGGCTGCGCTTAGCAAAGTCTATGCAAACGCCGGCCTGTTTAGCTGCCGTTAATAAATGGCTGCGATAGCGTTGTTGCCTTGCTTCGTTCCATTGGTAACGCCGCTCTAGGTGGGCATTTATCTCCTCACCTATATCTCCCATATCGGGGTTAAGCTCATAGGGCAAAAAATACATGTCGGCAGTAATTGCCAGCTTGTGTAGTGCCTGCTGCAGGTTGGCATAAGCTATGGGGCACCAAGAACAAACAATATCGTGTATGACTTCTATCTTGAGTGTGCTCATCAGTCACTGCCCTGCATATCGCTATACATTTTATTGACGATTAACCAGCGCCCGTTTTCTTTTAGCAGTCCCAAAAAATCGACATAGTCGTGATCAAATAACGGGCACTGCAGTTTCACCATGGCCTGATCTTTAATGATTTCTATAGCCAATAATTGGTAGCCATAGGGCTTGCCCTGTTGGGCGGGTACTGGCCGAGTAGCAACCGCATCTAGCCACTGCTTAAGGCTGCGCCGTAAGCCGGGGGCTTTTAGAAACGCATCCGGATGGAATATGGCTGCCAACTTAGCGACATCGCCAAAGTGCAGGCCATCAAAATAATCCCGTATTATGGCCATCACTAAGCCAAACTCATGGGCGCCAAAATCCATGTCACAGGAATTACTAGATGCGGTATTACTCATATTCATCTCCGCTATGGTTACTGAACTAAGCGGCTGATTGCTGTTGTTCAGCATTCACGGCGCGTTGAAAACTGGGCATAGCTTGTACAGCAGCGACCATTTTTTGGCTGTTATGCCCCAATCGTATTTCTACTGGGAAACTGGTGCCCCAACGTGAATACACCGCGAGCATAATATCTGCGGTCGAAGGTTGATCCCCACCCAGAAAAGCTTGTGTTGTTAGTTGCTGCTCTACCACTTGCCATAGCTGATTAATCGCCAGAGCTGCTGCTTCGAAGGCCGATTGTTTGGCGTTGTCATCACTAATGTGCTGAGCAATAAAAAATAAGCGGCCGTAGGCGGGGAGCATGGTGGCATTGGCAAACATAAGGTCTTGTATGGCTTGTTCACGCGCCGCGCCAGTGGCTGGCAGCATGCTGTTTGGGTGTTTATTGAGTAAGTAGATCATCAGGGCGGCTCCTTCGCGTAAGGTTTTGTCACCATCAACCAACACGGGCACCGTGCCTATGGGGTTGATGGCAGGGAAATTTTCCACTTGTTGTTTGTCGATGATCGTTACGTCTTGCTTAAGTTCGTGTAATACCACTTGGGTTGCCAAAGAACATGCGCCGGGTAGGTAATAAAGTGTGTACATGGTGCTCTCCAATCAGTTTGTTAGGCATCTCATCTCTCAATGCGATGTAGGGCAGTCTAAGGGCTTGCTAACAATGCATATATAGTTACAATTAGAACCAAATGTTTCCAAAATGAGAACAGTGTGACTGTAATGTCGAAAGACGAGGATGGTAGGGGGGTGACAGAAATGGATAACAGGGATGGATAAATTACGCGCTATACAGTTGTTTGTTCGGCTGGCTGACTTGGGTAGTTTTACTCGGGTAGCTGAGCAAATTAATGTCTCGAAATCGATGATTAGCAAAGAGATTGGCCGCTTAGAGGACGATCTAGGCGCGCGTTTATTGCATAGGTCTACCCGCAACGTGCAGCTCACCCACGTGGGTGAAGGCTATTTGCAACGGGCACGGGAGATTCTGGAAAAGATCGACGATGCCGACGGTTTTGTCAACGACCTGCAGCATAACCCCCGCGGCAAACTCAAAATTAACGCGCCTATGGCTTTAGGTATTACCGAGCTATCAAAAATGTTCGCCGACTTTATGCGTGCCTACCCAGACATAGCGTTGGATATACACTTAGGCGATGAAGATGTCGACTTAGTTGAGCAGGGTTTTGATTTAGGTTTTCGCGCGTCCAGTCGCCCCTTTGATTCTAGTTATGTAGGGCGGCCCCTAACCGAGTTTAGCTACCATGTTTGTGCCTCGCCGGGTTATCTTGCATCCCATGCGCCGATCTCGCTGCCGCGAGATTTGCAGTCGCATAACTGTTTTGTGTACAGCTACTTCAAGGGTAAAAATGTTTGGCCCATAGAAGATGGCGTGGTGATAGACGGCGCGTTGCGGGTGAACAGCGTGTTGTTCATGATGGAGGCGATAAAAGCTGACTTAGGCTTGGGATTTTTACCCGATTTTGTTTGCTGCAGCGCCTTGGATAGTGGTGAGCTAGTGGAGGTGTTAGCGGACGCAAAGAAACCGAAGTTGACACTGTACGCTTTATACCCCGCACGGCATTTTGTACCCGCCAAGATTGTGCAGTGTATTGAATTTCTCGAGCGCTGGTTTGATCAAGCGCGCTGAATTTAGCTGTGTGGTATATGCCATAAAAAAGGCCGAATCTCATAGAGGCTCGGCCTTTTTTTCTTACAGCTTAAAGCTCATAGCTTACCGCTGATTGTTTAACTCAGCAGCGCTGCGTTAAACAATCTTCTTCATAGCCGTCATGTAATCACGCAATTCTTCACCGATGATTTCTACGGGGTGGTAGCGTATCTCTGAGTTAATGGCGATAAGTTCAGCGTTGTCTACGCCATTGTCGTCTAGCTCTAAGCCTTTGCCGATAATGTCGGTAGAAACGTTCTTCATGAAGTCAGCCAATAATGGCTTACAGGCGTGGTCGAATAAGTAGCAACCGTATTCAGCCGTGTCAGAAATAACCACGTTCATTTCGTAAAGTTTCTTACGGGCAATTGTGTTGGCGATTAATGGCGTCTCATGCAGTGACTCGTAGTAGGCCGACTCTTCTTTGATGCCAGCAGCAACCATGGTTTCAAACGCGAGTTCAACACCGGCTTTAACCATAGCAACCATTAAGATGCCTTTGTCGTAGAATTCTTGCTCGCTGATTTCTACGTCTGCATTGGTGGCTTTTTCGAAGTTGGTTTCGGCAGTCGCTGCGCGCCAGCCTAGTAGGTTAACATCGTCGTTAGCCCAGTCAGCCATCATGGTAGTAGAGAAGTGACCAGACATAATGTCGTCTTGGTGCTTCTCGTATAAAGGACGCATGATGTCTTTTAATTCGTCAGCAATTTCAAAACATTTTACTTTAGCGGGGTTGCTTAAGCGATCCATCATGTTGGTGATGCCGCCGTACTTTAAGCCTTCAGTAATAGTTTCCCAGCCGAACTGGATAAACTTAGAGGCGTAACCCGCGTCTATGCCTTGCTCAACCATTTTGTCGAAGCACAAGATAGAACCGGTTTGCAGCATGCCGCAAAGAATAGTTTGCTCGCCCATTAAGTCAGACTTAACTTCAGCAACAGGAGAAGATTCAAGCACGCCAGCACGATCGCCGCCAGTCGCAGACGCTAAGGCTTTAGCGATGTCTAGGCCGTCACCTTTAGGGTCGTTTTCGCGGTGTACAGCGATTAGTGTTGGCACACCAAAACCACGCTTGTATTCTTCACGTACTTCCGTGCCTGGGCACTTAGGGCAGCACATAACAACAGTGATGTCTTTACGGATTTGCATGCCTTCTTCAACAAGGTTGAAACCGTGCGCGTAATCTAAGCAAGCACCTTGTTTCATTAAAGGCATGATCGCAGTAACAACAGGTGTGTGTTGCTTGTCTGGAGTCAGGTTCATCACGATGTCAGCAGTAGGAATTAGCTCCTCGTAGGTGCCAACCGTAAAACCGTTTTCAGAGGCGTTTTTGAAAGACTGACGCTTTTCAGCAATAGCTTCGGCACGCAAGGCGTAAGAAACATCACAGCCGCTGTCGCGCATGTTCAAGCCTTGGTTAAGGCCCTGTGCGCCACAACCTACGATAACAATCTTTTTGCCTTTGATGTAATCACAGCCGTCAGCAAATTCTGATTGCTCCATAAAGCGGCATTTTGCCAATTCTTCCAGCTGCACACGTAGTGGCAGGGTATTAAAGTAGTTCTGGCCCATAATCTATTCTCCTGAAAAGTCGGGGGATGGATCGCGCAGCGCTCCGTCCCTCTTTCTGATGGTAGCAGTCAGCCCGCCTAGCGCTCTGACCCCTTTACTAATAATGCCGGGCACTATATAGAAAAACGCATGTTGCGTAAAATGATATGTTTGGCATACTGTATTGCGTCGATCGCAATACAGTATGCGGGGACAGACCGCGCAGCGCTCTGTCCCCTAAATGCTCCGTAGCTAGAGGGTCGAGGGAAAGATCTTTAGCTCTGTCCCTCTTTCTAAATAGAAGCTTTTATGGACACCAAACAACTACAACTCTTCGCCAATCTAGCCGAAACCCTACATTTCGCCAAAACTGCCGAGTATATGCACATGAGCGCCTCGGCAGTCAGCCGCGCCATCGTGCGCATGGAAGATGAGCTGGGCCAACGTTTGCTAGAGCGCGATAACCGCAGTGTGCGCTTAACAGTGGCGGGTAGGCAGTTTCACGACTATGCCAAGCAAAGCTTATCCCAGTGGCAGCGTTTCAATGCCGCCATGGCACAAGATGCCGAGCATATTAGCGGCGAGGTCAGCGTATTTTGCTCGGTCACGGCGGTTTACAGCGTGTTGGCCGGCATCTTAGAGCCTTTTCGGCATCGCTACCCAGGTATAGATATCAAGTTACACACGGGTGATCATGCCGAGGCGGTCAGTCGCATACAAGCCGGCCATGAAGATGTGGCCATAGCCGCCAGGCCAGACAAGTTGTCGACAAAACTGCAGTTTCAAACCTTATTGCATTCACCGCTGCTATTTATCTATCCCGCCATGCCTTGCCAGTTGCAGCAAACTATAAGGGATTGCTTGGCGCAGGGGCAGAAGCTGCCCTGGGATAAGTTGCCGTTTATCTTTTCTGAACACGGGGTTGCGCGGGCTAGGCTGGATCAGTGGTTTCGCCAGCAAGAACTAAAACCCAATATTTACGCGCAGGTGAGTGGTAACGAAGCGATAGTGAGCATGGTAGGGCTGGGTTTTGGTATGGGGCTGGTGCCAGAGTTGGTGTTACTCAATAGCCCCTTGCGCGACCAAGTGCAGGTGCTGGATGTGCAGCCCCCGCTGACGCCCTTTGCGGTGGGGGTGTGTGCTTTGACGCAACGCATGGACAATCCGCAGCTGCGTGCCTTTTGGGAATGTGCAAAGGCATCGTATCAAATCGATTTTTAATTTATCATGGGGGTTTTCCATCATGGCTAAAGACTATTTTATGACTGATAACAGTAAAGATCCGATAGATTTAAAGGCGATCAATGATGGCGATAAGTCGCCCAGTAAAGATAAAGCCGAGTCTGCCAGTGCCGCCGTTGACCCCTTAAACCTTGTTGATGAGCATGAGGAGGAAGTAAAAGTGGATGGTAAAACAGAGCGCCATAAAGGTATTTATCTACTACCTAACCTGTTTACCTCAGCGGCCTTGTTCTCAGGGTTTTATGCCATAGTTTCAAGCATGAATGGTCGTTTTGAGGCCGCCGCCATCGCCATTTTCGTGTCTATGGTGCTAGATGGCCTAGACGGCCGCGTGGCCCGCATGACCAATACCCAAAGTAAGTTTGGTGCCGAATACGATAGCTTGGCCGATATGGTGTCCTTTGGTGTGGCGCCGGCATTGGTGATGTTTAGCTGGGCCTTAAGTGATTTAGGCAAGCTGGGCTGGGCCATGTCGTTTATCTACGTAGCCTGCGCCGCCTTACGTTTAGCTAGATTTAACACCCAAATTGATACCGCCGATAAAAACTTTTTTACCGGTTTGGCCAGTCCGGCCGCAGCGGCGGTGGTAGCGGGCGTTGTGTGGGTGTGCTTTGAATGGGGTTATGTGGCGTCTGATCTACCTACTTGGCTGGCAGTTTTTGCGGGCCTTATCACTGCGGCCATGGGTATATTAATGGTATCCAATGTGCCTTATCACAGTTTCAAGGGTTTTGATTTGAAAGGGCGTGTGCCTTTTGTGATGATCATAGCGGTTATTCTGTCGTTTGGTGTTGTTATGCTAGATCCCGCGCGTATTTTGTTGATAGGCTTTTTTGCCTATGCCTTGTCTGGGCCGGTTATGTCCGTTTTTTCAAGATTTAAAGGCTAATACTTATTCCCCTAGCCTTATTAGCCGCAATTAAGTAGTCGATATTCTACGACTATAGTCCAGTAGCAGCTTCGGTCACATGGTATAGAATGCAGGTAGCGGTGAGGGTTGCTCACCGCTGCTATGCCATTAACAATAATACCTAAAGGCCCGCTCTTTTTATGGATAGCCAGCTGTTATTACTTTGTGCGTTTATTTACGCTGCCATTTTGTTTTATATCGCTTGGCGATCTGAGTTTTGGCAGTTCAAACAGGCATGGGTACAACCGGTTTTATACAGCCTTTCACTGGCCGTATATTGCAGCTCTTGGACATTTTTAGGGGCGGTAGGTCAGGCGGTTGATAATGGCTGGAGCTTCTTGCCTATTTATCTGGGGCCTATTCTGTTATTTCTGCTGGGCTGGCGTTTCTTGCGTCGGTTATTGGTCATCTCATCTCGTAATAAAGTCACCTCAATCGCCGATTTCATTGGCTCACGCTATGGTAAAAGTCAGAGCTTGGCAGCTATCGTCACCTTGGTGGCTGTGCTGGGCTCATTGCCTTATATTGCCTTACAGTTAAAAGCGGTGTCGTTGGTTTGGTCAACGATTCAACTACCCATCGTCGATGGGGTTATAGAGTTGAGCACTGAAGTTAATAAGCATGGTAGTAGCTTTGTTACCGCTTTAGTGATGGCTTGTTTTGCTATCTTATTTGGTACCCGTGTAATTGATGGCCCCCATAGACATCAAGGCATGATTACCACTATTGCATTTGAATCCTTAGTAAAAATAATTGTGTTTTTTATTATCGGTTTGTTAGCTATACAATTACTTGTGGGGGATGGGGTGGAGCGATCTTTTTCTATAGCGCCACTCATTGAAAATAGCCGCTTCGATTTAAATTTTGTCACCCAGTCTTTTCTGGCTATGGTGGCTGTTGTTTGTTTACCTAGACAGTTCCATGTCATGGTTGTCGAGTATCATAGTAGAAAAGATATACGAACCGCGCGTTGGTTATTTCCACTGTATTTAGCCCTTATTTCTTTAATTATTGTGCCCATTGCTATTGCCAGCCAACAGCTGCTAAGTCATCAACAGTATTCTAGTGATGCCTATGTTTTATTATTGCCGATGATGCAAGGCAGCCAATGGTTGACGAGCTTGGCCTTTATCGGTGCTATCTCAGCGGCAACCGGTATGGTTGTTGTTGCTGCGGTTACCCTATCAATTATGATTTCTAATGAACTAGTCGTGCCGTTATGGTTATGGCTTAGTTCCCGGTCAGATATGGCGGCAGGTAATTTAGGTGAACGTCTACGTTTAGTGCGGCGTATCTCTATTGTTGTTGTTTTGTTATTGGCTTGGTTGTTGGAATTAAATTTTAGTCAAAGTCAGGCGTTAGCGTCTATAGGTTTAATATCCTTTGCCGCCGCTGCTCAGTTAATGCCTGCGATAATAGGCGCTTTATACTGGCAGCGTGGCCATAGAAACGGCGTGCTAACGGGGTTGATGTTAGGCGTCTTTTTTTGGTTTTATTGCTTTTTACTTCCCTCCGTATTAGGTCAGGGCCATTCCTTAGTGCTTAACGGCCCATGGCATTTAGCTTGGTTGTCGCCAATAAATTTGTTGGGTACAGGGGGGATGGGGCAGCTAAGCCACGGTGTTTTTTGGAGCCTGCTATTTAATTTCGCAGGTTTCATTATGGTTTCAAAGTATTCTCGCTTTAATAGTTTAGATTTACGGCAGGCAAATAGTTTTACCCAGCTGCGTCGTCGTTATAGCTTTCAACAATATGACTTTGATCTGACGGGGATAGAAGTTAGGCAGCTACAAACATTACTCCAACCATTGTTGGAACCATTTAAGTACTCAGAGTTGTGGCGTGAATTTGAGGTTAAGATTGGTCGTCGCTTGCTGCCTTTGGATAAAGCACCTCGTTTTGTTGTGAAAGTCGTTGAGGACAACTTGGCGGCGATCATTGGCGCGGTGTCGGCGCATAAGGCTGTAGAGCTATTGCGAAAGCAAAAACCTGTGCAAATTGAAGACTTTGTTTCGTTAATGGGAGGGCGGTCTAGGCAATTACAGTTTGACCAAAATTTGTTGCAGGTCACTCTAGAAACAATACCCCAAGGTGTGAGTGTTGTTGATGGTAATTTAAACCTAGTAGCTTGGAATGAACGTTATCAAGCTATGTTCGATTACCCGCCTCGCTTGTTGTACGTGGGCTGCCCAATTGCTAAAGTTTATTATTTTAATGCTGAGCGTGGTTATCTCGGTGAAGGCGATCATGATGATATAGATGGCGTAGTAGAAAAAAGATTAAATTTTTTACGTCAGGCTGAGATTTATAAAACCGAGAGAGAACTTCCCAATGGTATGGTGGTAGAAATTAGTGGCATACCCATTGAAAATGGCGGCTATGTAACAACCTACATGGATGTTACTAAACGTTCCGCCTTAGTGGATGAGTTAATTCAGACAAAATTAAGTTTAGAGAGTCGAGTTATTGAAAGAACAGCTGAGTTGTCGTTGGCTAATCAATCTTTGAAGAATGAAAATAAAATACGAGCAAAAATTGAAAAAGAATTAAGCTCTGTACATCGTAGCAAGAGTAATTTTTTGGCCGCATCAAGCCATGATTTATTGCAGCCTATTAATGCCGCACGTTTATTTGTGGCGACCATGCAGCAAAAAACGGCAGCTATGGCAGAGGGTGATAAAAACATTCAATCTATAAAGATTGACGTCGATCATATTGACAGTGCTTTGTCTGGGGCTGAAAATTTGATTGAATCAATGCGAGAGGTGGCCCGCTTAGATTCGGGTAAGCTGGTGCCTAAGCGTGAAAATTTTGCTATAGCAGATGTTTTGGAGATGTTAGCCCGCGAGTTTGGGCTGTTGGCACAAAAGACACAATTAGATTTACATTGGGTGCCTTGTAAACAGTGGGTATATAGCGATAAACACTTGCTGCGAAGAATAGTACAAAACTTTTTGTCAAATGCTCTGCGCTATACCCGGCGCGGAAAAGTATTGCTAGGCTGTCGTATTCATAAAGATTCACTTGATATAGAGGTGTGGGATACCGGAGCAGGTATTGCTGAGAAAGACAGGAAAAAAATATTCGAAGAATTTGAGCGCCTAGGTGATGGCGCCGGTATCGACGGCCAAAAAGGTTTAGGCTTGGGTTTATCTATCGCTAATAGAATGGCCAAGCTATTAGGTTATCGTTTAAGCTTTGAGTCTGAGTTGGGCAAAGGCTCTGTGTTTAGAATTAATGTGCCTTTAGGGGTTGTTGAAAGTAAGCAGAAAGTTAATAGGCAAATAGCTATCTCTGATTTAAGGGGTTTACGGGTTTTATGTGTCGATAACGAACAGCAAATTCTTAACGGTATGCGATCATTGCTTGAGCAGTGGGGCTGTTTTGTTTGTTGCGCGTTTAGCTTAGGTAGCGTGCTTGAACTCTGGAAATTTGATGGCGCGCCTGATGTGATTTTGGTTGATTATCATTTGGACGACGGCGAGACAGGCTTACAAGTTTTAGAGGCTTTAGGCCTGCACTGGGGTGTTAGCCAGAAAGCAATTGTGATCAGTGCCGATAACTCTGATGATTTACGTGAAGAAGTGCACACTGCCGGCTATTTGTTTTTACCCAAGCCGGTTCAGCCAGCAGCGTTGAGAGGTTTAGTGCGAAAGCTATCGCGTAAAAAATCTTAGCGGGGTATAGCGTTTGGGTGTACGTCCAGCTGGCTGATCGCTAATACCGCTTGGGTGCGGGAGTTGACCCCCAGCTTTCTAAAAATTTCAGTGACGTGAGCCTTGACGGTTGCCTCTGTAATATTCAGTTCATAGGCAATTTGTTTATTCAGCAAGCCTTGAGCTAGCATGGTGGCAACGCGAAATTGTTTTGGGGTTAATGTTGAAATAACACTTGCGACTTTTAGCTCTTCATCGCACTGGCTTAATACCGACTCATCAAAATCATCAGGTAACCATAATTGCCCTTCTAAAACAGCATGAATGGCACCACCAATGCTTTCCAGTGGGCTACTTTTGGGTAGAAATCCTGCAGCACCATGGCTCATCGCACGGGCGATGATTTCTGGGGTTTCATGAGCAGAGACCACGATCACTGGGATAGTTGGGTGGTAAGCACTGAGGTGAATTAAACCGCTAAAGCCATGTGCGCCCGGCATTTGTATATCCAGTAAGATAAGTACTACATCGGGCGTCGTTTCTACGCTAGCTTGTAGCGAGTCTATATCCTGTGCTTCGACAATGTTGTACAGAGGTAGTTGGCCGGTAATGGCCGTTTTTAACGCACTCCTAAATAGCGGGTGATCATCCGCGATAATAATGGTAGATGTTTCGCTCACAGGCTGCGCTCTTTTATTGTTATTAGCATTAAGGCCTTTATTGTTTAAGTAATATTGTAGATGATTTTAGGGATACCTGTAGTTAAAACTAAAATACCCCATTGTACAAAGTATGCAATGGGGTATTTTGGTGTTTGCGCTGTTAACGCTTAATTAAACAACTATTAAGTTGCGGCAGCGTTAATCATTTGGTGGTCGCTGATAAGTTTCTCCACCACGCTTGGGTCGGCTAAGGTTGAGATATCCCCCAAACTATCGTACTCATCGGTGGCAATTTTGCGGAGAATACGTCGCATGATTTTGCCTGAGCGCGTTTTCGGTAAATCCTGCGACCACTGAATAATATCAGGTGTTGCAATTGGGCCTATCTCTTTGCGCAGCCATTGTTTTAGCTCTTGCTCCATGGCGGGGTCGCCTTGGTGACCTTTGTTAAGGGTGATGTAGATGTAGATGCTTTGACCTTTAATGCTATGAGGTACGCCTACTACAGCGGCTTCTGCAACGCTGGCGTGGGCAACCAAAGCACTTTCAACTTCTGCGGTGCCCATACGGTGGCCGGACACGTTCAATACATCATCTACCCGACCAGTAATCCAGTAGTAGCCATCTTCATCGCGCATGGCGCCATCGCTGGTAAAGTAGCAACCCTCGAAGGTTGAAAAGTAAGTGTCGAAAAAGCGTTGATGGTCGCCATAGATGGTGCGCATTTGTCCTGGCCAGCTATCAAGGATGACCAAATTACCACTATTCTTACCTTCGAGCAGGTTACCGTCGTTATCCATTAATGCGGGCTGAATGCCAAAGAATGGTCGCGTTGCTGAACCTGGTTTTAACGCCGTCGCGCCTGGTAGTGGGGTGATCATCACGCCGCCCGTTTCAGTTTGCCACCAAGTATCTAAGATGGGGCTTTGGCTATTGCCAAACTTATCGTAAAACCAACGCCAAGCTTCTGGGTTAATTGGTTCACCGGCAGTGGCCAAAATATTGATGCACGATAAGTCGACGCCTTTAGTTGCTGCATCCCCTTCAGCCATTAACGCGCGAATAGCGGTAGGCGAGGTATAAACGGTGGTGACATGATGTTTTTCTATAATTCGTGCCATTCTGCCCGCATCGGGTGAATTGGGTACCCCCTCATACATAACAATGGAGGCGCCGTTAGAGAGGGGGCCATACACCGCATAGGTATGGCCGGTGATCCAACCTATATCAGCCATACACCAATAATTTTCACCCGGTTGATAATTAAAAATAACTTCATGGGTGAGTGAGGCGTAAACCAAATAGCCGCCGTTGGTATGTAGAACGCCCTTGGCTTTGCCGGTAGACCCCGAGGTGTAAAGTATGAATAAGGGGTCTTCTGCATTAACCGCTAGCGGTGGACAATTTGCGCTTTGTTGATCGGTTAAGGTTTTGTAACAAATATCTCTTTCATTATGCCAAGTGATCTCGCCTTGAGTGTGTTTAAACACCACTACATTTTTGACTTCAGTGCTGTGGCAGTGTTGAACGGCGAGGTCGACATTATCTTTTAACGAAACGGCCTTGCCGCCTCGTAAACCTTCATCGGCGGTGATGACATAAGAAGAATGGCAATCTTCAATACGGCCGGCTAATGCTTCCGGAGAAAAACCAGCAAATACCACAGAGTGCACGGCACCAATGCGAGCGCAGGCCAACATGCTAAAAATAGCTTCGGGAATCATAGGCATATATAGGGTGACAACATCGCCTTTGCTAACGCCAATTGCTTTCAAGCCGTTAGCTAAGCGGCATACTTCATCGTGCAGCTGCTGATAGGTGTAGGTTTTAACCGCGTCAGTTTCGCTATCGGGCTCCCAGGTAATGGCTATTTGTTGTGCGTTTTTTACTAAATGCCTATCGATACAATTAGCACTGGTGTTGAGTTCACCATCGGCAAACCAGCGGATATGAAAATCTTCTTTTTTAAAGGAGGTGCTTTTAACTTCGGTGAAGGGCTTGCTCCAATCCAAGCGCATTGCTTGTTGTTTCCAAAACTGGCTGGGGTCTTCTACCGACTGCTTATAGAGTTGCTGATATGTTTCATCATTAATGTGAGCGGAGTCAGCTAATTCAGGGTTGACGGGGTATAGGGATTGCGCGCTCATGATTTTATCCTACTTATGTTTGATGCGGAAAGTTTGGTCATAGCCAAGAACAGTTATCGGGCGGAGTATTAACAACTTTGGTCTTAAGCGATATTAGACATTGGTCGTATAGGGGTAATGAAGAGAGTTAATATATGGCGTGTTCATAGCAGGCATTAGACTTTAGTCGATATACGACTAATAGCTAATAGTCAGTTGGTTAAAAAAGTAGCAGTCTGCGCTTGTCAAATAACAAATGATGGGGAAGGGCTGAGTATGAATACAAAACAAACATCGATAAAGCTACTGGCTGCTGTTGCAGCGATGTCATCAACACAGGCGTTTTCGGCGCTTGAAATTGATCTGCAAAACGGCGATAAGATTTCTTTTGGCGGTTATGTAAAATTAGATGTGCGCCATGTTGACGGAGATGTGGCTTATCAAGATTATTGGCGTGGTAATAATCCAGGCGCTATAGACACTTCCCATACCGGTTTTAATGCTAGGGAAACCCGTTTTAATACCACTTATACACACGGTGATGTGACCGCTTTTATAGAAATGGATTTTTACGGTGGCGATGGTAATGAGGTTGCTACCAATTCTACTAACCCTCGTTTACGTCATGCGATTATAAAATATAAAAATTGGATAGCGGGTCAGTACTGGACAACGTTCCTGCCGGTTAATGCCTTCCCTGAGGCACTGGATTTTGCCGGTGCTATTGTCGCTGAATCATTTGTTCGCCAACCTCAAATCCGCTATACCCAAGGTAACTTTAGTGTGGCGGTTGAAAACCCTGAAACTTGGGGGGACGGCACTATAGACGCACCAAGTACGGGGGGAGGCTTGAGTGGCGCTGCGGCTGACTCCGATGAAACTAGCCCAGATTTAATTGCCAGTTATAAATTTAAAGGTGACTGGGGTGAGGTGCAGGTTGCCGGCTTATTACGTCAGCTTGATGAAGGTGACACGGGTATCGATGAAACCGCTTTTGCAGCTAATGTAGGTGGTCGAATCAAGGTTGGGCAAGAAGATGACATCCGTTTTCAAATTAATGTGGGTGAATCAGGCCGCTATGTAGGTGCGGGCATGGTAACCGATATTGTTATTGACCCAGAAACAGGCAAGGTTGAAGTTGAAGAAACCACGGCTTATACCGTTGCCTATAGGCATATATGGAATAGTGAGTGGCGCAGCACGGCCTATTACGGTTACGCCGAAACAGATGTGCTGGAATATGAGCGCAGCCACTGGGGGGTTAATTTAATTAAGCAGCTCACACCCAGCTTATCGGTAGGTGTTGAATTGGGCAATTTTGAGGTTGACGATAACTCTGCCAGCAAAGCCATAGACTCTAATTATCTGCAATTGTCGTGGAAATTTACTATCTAGGGTTCTACCTGTGTGGATAGCTTCATAGACTAAAGTCCAATACCGGTTTTGGTCGCAATGTTTTCTAATTAAACCTAACAATAAAACGTTTAGGTTCAGGAGGATGCTGACATGGCATTTAAAAGCGAGGCTGATGCAAAAGCCTATTGGAAAGAAAACGTAGGGATAATGTATAAATTATTGATTGTTTGGTTTTTCGTGTCATTTGGTTGCGGAATTCTATTCGTCGATGTATTGAACGAATTTCGCCTAGGTGGCTATAAATTGGGGTTTTGGTTTGCTCAGCAAGGTTCAATTTATACCTTTGTCATTTTAACATTCGTATATGCCAGGCTGATGGGTAAGCTTGATCGCAAATACGGCGTACACGAAGAGTAGGGGCAAGGTTATGGAACTTCAAACACTCACCTATATTGTTGTAGGCTGTACATTTTCGCTTTATATCGGTATTGCCATCTGGGCGCGAGCCGGATCAACCAAAGAGTTTTATGTGGCTGGTGGCGGTATTCATCCTATCGCTAACGGTATGGCGACAGCCGCTGACTGGATGTCGGCAGCTTCCTTTATTGGTATGGCCGGTTTAATTGCTTTTCTCGGTTATGGTGGCTCAGTCTTTCTAATGGGTTGGACAGGTGGCTTTGTATTACTAGCTATGTTGTTAGCACCCTATTTGAGGAAGTACGGCAAATTTACCGTACCTGAATTTATCGGCGACCGCTTTTATTCCAAAACGGCACGAATCGTGGCGGTTATCTGTTTAATTGTGGCTTCAGTGACGTATGTTATTGGCCAGATGAAAGGCATAGGCGTTGCGTTCTCTCGTTTCCTTGAGGTGGATTACAATACTGGCTTAATCGTAGGGATGATCATCGTGTTTTTCTACGCCGTGCTCGGTGGTATGAAAGGCATAACCTATACCCAAATTGCACAATACTGCGTGTTAATTTTTGCCTACACCATACCTGCTGTTTTTATCTCCCTTAATTTAACCGGCAACCCCATTCCGCAATTGGGCTTGGGTAGTACGATGACGGGCTCGGAAACTTTTTTATTGGACCGGCTCGATCAGGTGGTGATGGACTTGGGCTTTGCCCAGTACACGACGTCCGCACGGCTTAGTACCTTAAACATGTTTGTCTACACCATGTCGTTAATGATTGGTACGGCTGGTTTACCGCATGTCATCATTCGCTTCTTCACGGTACCTACCGTAAAAGATGCACGCACCTCGGCAGGCTGGGCTTTAATCTTTATTGCGGTGCTATACACAACAGCACCAGCAGTTGCAGCCATGGCTAGATTAAACTTGATGAACACCATTAACCCGCCTACAAGTTCAGAGAACCTGGTTTATGAAGAGCGCCCCGTTTGGTTTAAAAACTGGGAAAAAACAGGCTTACTGGAGTTTGAAGATAAAAATGGTGATGGCCGTATTCAATACACCTCAGATGCCAAAACCAACGAAATGGTGAAAATTGATAGAGATATCATGGTGTTGGCTAACCCAGAGATAGCTAAATTACCTAACTGGGTGATTGCCTTAGTGGCTGCTGGCGGCTTGGCTGCGGCGTTATCAACAGCGGCTGGTTTGTTGCTGGCCATTTCTTCAGCCATATCCCATGATTTGTTGAAGGGGGTGTTTATGCCTCACATCACAGATAAGCAGGAGTTACGAGCAAGCCGGGTGGCAATGGCAGGTGCTATCGCATTTGCCGGTTACTTAGGATTTAACCCGCCCGATTTTGCTGCCGGCACGGTTGCCTTGGCTTTTGGTTTGGCTGCTTCCTCTATATTCCCTGTGCTGATGATGGGTATCTTCAATAAACGTATTAATAAAGAAGGCGCCATTGCGGGCATGTTAGTAGGTTTGTCGGTGACGCTGCTGTATGTATTCCAGCACAAAGGTATTATGTTTGTGGAGAGCACTGCCTTCTTGGGTGACTTGCCGCCTAACTGGTTTTTAGGTATCGAGCCTAATGCCTTTGGTGCCATCGGTGCAGTGTGCAACTTTGCCACGGCCTTTGCAGTATCGGCAGTGACTAAAGCACCGCCCCAATATGTCCAAGATCTTGTTGAGCATATTCGCATGCCTAAAGGTGTGGAAACTGCGCAAGACCACTAAAATGTCCTTATTATTAAATTAGGTCTCAACCGTTCAGGGCTCTAAAAGAGCCCTTTTTTATTGTAAAGGTTAGCTATGTTTAAGAACAAGCATGTAATTACGGCGTTAATCGTGACGCCTATTTTGGCCGTATTGGGCTACTTCGCTACAGATTATCTAGTCTCTGAGCAACCACACAAGGCGGTAAAAGGGGGCAGCTATGAATTGGTGCAATTACCTAATTGTCGGTATGCCAGTGGCCAGTGCGAATTAAAAAACGGTAATTTCCATATTCGCGTGAGGGGCAGTGCTGAGGAGGGGGCTTCATTATTGCTACACATAGAATCAGAGTTTCCATTAAATGAGGCAATGGTTTCTGTGGTTAATAATACCAGTGATGAGGGTGAACCAAAACTGATGCAGTTAGATTCTGATGATGGCAAGGCTTGGCTTATTCGTTTACATGTTGATCAACCTGAAAGCCAGATTTTGCGCATTGTGGTCTCCTCTGAGGGTAGTGTTTATTATGCCGAAACAGCTATGCCTTTTCTAAAGTACGAAACAAGCTTCAAAAAAGATTTTCGTTCGTAAATCCTGCGATGTGTGTGTAGCGGGTAGTGACAATAGGAGTATCAAGCTTGGTACAACTTACGGATCAGCCAGAAATTTTACCCATCATAGAATTTATGCAAGATTGTTTGCCTTTTAATAGCTTGAGTGCGCCAGCGTTAAATGACATTGCCCGACAGCTACATATTATTTATTACCGTAAAGGACAAGTGTTGACGGTAGATGTTCATCAAGCCAGTGGCTTAAGAATATTGCGTAGTGGTGCGGTAGAAATTCGTAGCCACGATGGTCAGTTGTTAGATCGCTTAGCTGAAACTGAAAGCTTCAACCTCGATGGTTTAAATGCCGATAACGATGGCGTAAAAGCCGTTATTATCGAAGACTGTTTGCTTTACTGCTTACCCGCCGATGATTATCAGCTTTTACGTGAACAGCATCGTTTTTTTGATCGCTACTTTCACAGTCAGCGCAGCCGCCGTTTGCGTCGTGCTGTTCGTTACGAAACCCATAGCCATATTATGATGCAGCCGGTGTCGTCACTAATGTGTGAAAATGTGCTCACTGTGGCGGTGCACACCACAATACAAGAAACGGCAAAAATTATGACCTCTGCTAGAGTGTCTTCCGCGATGGTGATGGATGGAAAAATACTGTTAGGGATAGTGACCGATAGGGATTTACGCTCTCGGGTACTCAGCCAAGGTGTAAGTGTTGATGCACCTATAGAGCAGGTTATGACGGCCGACCCTTATTCGATTGCCAGTACTGATACTGTGTTTGATGCCACACTGCAAATGACTCAGCGTGGTTGTCATCATTTACCGGTTATCAATAAGGGCGAATTAGTTGGCGTGATTACTACCTCAGATTTAATGCTGGCTAAGCGAGATGATCCGGTTTATTTGGTGCAGCATATCTCGCGCCAGCAAGATGTAGAGGGCTTAAAAAATATTGCCTCCGCGTTGCCTTCAGTGCTGCAAAGTTGGGTGGCAAGTGATGGTAGGCCGCATCAGCTAAGTAAAGTGTTAACCGCTGTAAGCGATGCGATTACGCAACGTTTAATTGCGTTAGCTATTGAGCAACTTGGTGAACCACCCGTGCCGTTTGCCTGGCTAGGGTTCGGTTCGCAGGCCAGGGTTGAGCAAATTTTAGGTGCAGATCAGGATAATGGACTGATTGTTGATGATGCCATGCTGGCTGAGCACGATGTTTGGTTTAAGCGTTTAGCGAATTTTGTTTGTGATGGGTTAGATCAGTGTGGCTACCCTTATTGTAATGGCAAGATCATGGCAACCACCGATCAGTGGCGTCAAACCTTGTCGGGCTGGAAAAAAACGGTCAATAGCTGGGCCTATGAGCCTGATGACGACGCAGTAATGCGCGTGAGTATCTTTTTTGATGTGCGGGTGATCTATGGCGATAAGGCTTTAGGTGATGAGTTACAGCAGCATATGCTGTCAATCACGCAAAAGGATACGATTTTTTTAGCGGCATTAGCCGCCAATGTGTTAAGCCAAACACCTCCGCTAGGTATTTTTAGGCGTTTCCTGGTTGAACGTAGTGGTGAGCACCGCGATAGTTTTAATTTAAAAAAGCGCGGTGTCATGCCCATTGTCGATATGGTGCGCATTCATGCCTTGGCTAATGGTGTTGAGGCGGTGAATACCCGTGAGCGCATTGCCGCGTTGATCGATAAAAAAGTAATGACTCTGGTAGATGGTCGTAATTTGCAGGATGCCTTCGACTTTATTATGCAACTGCGTGTGCAACATCAGGCCGAGCAACTGGCTGCGGGAACCTCGCCTAATAATTATTGTAACCCCCGTGATCTGCCGGACCTAAGCCGTCATCATTTACGCGATGCGTTCAAGGTGGTTCATGAGGCTCAAGATGTTATTCGTTTGAAATACCGTGGTGGTATGGGGTGATTCTGAAGTACTTACAACGTTGGTGGTATAGCCGTCAGTGCCGGAATCAGGCTATTAAGCGTTATTATGACGCACCGTGGCCTCGTTTATCTACAGGTTTTTCTGAGTGCCGTTTCTTAGTGGTGGATTTAGAAACTACAGACCTGAGCGCTCAGCAGGGTGAGGTGGCTAGCATAGCTTGGGTTGCGGTGGCGCGGGGGGAGATTCAGATGTCCTCCTCCGAATACCACTTAGTGCAGCTTGAAAACAACGTGGGGCAAAGTGCGGTCTATCATCAGCTACATGATCAGGATTTAATAGAGGCTAGCAAGGTCACGGCTATTCTTGAGCGCTTCCTTGAGGCTGCGGCGGGTAGTGTTTTGGTTTTTCATCATGCCAGCTTAGACATGGCTTTTTTAAATAAACTATCTAGCGCTATATACGGTGTGCCATTATGCGCCATCGTGGCTGATACATTGGAATTGGAAAAAAGGAAGCTCACGCGACAAGGTAGGATGATTGAACAGGGTGCGCTTCGGTTGTTTAGCTGCAGGGAGCGTTATCATTTACCAGTCTATCCTGCACACAATGCTTTTATGGATGCGCTGGCGACAGCTGAATTGTTTTTGGCCTACGCGGCAAATCAAGGAACGGAGCCGGTGTTAGGTGATTTTGTTTAATTAAGGAATCTTTTTATAGTTTCGGGTCTAATCTTCAGAGTCTATTGGAGCTAAATGGTGTCTAAATTGTTTAAAAGTAATATTCCTAGTTCAGAAATCACGCCAGAGCCGGTGTTTCTGAGGCGTCGTGATTTTATGAAAGGCACTCTATTGTCCGCCGCGGGTCTGCTGTCATCGTCGGCCGTATTAGCCAGTAGCAGCCAAGCGCCTCTTCAATATCGGAAAAGCAAGCCTGCTGCGCAGTCGGGTTTTTATACGGATGAGGCCTTAACGCCCTATGAGGATGTTAAGCGCTATAACAACTTCTATGAATTTGGTATGGATAAGACCGATCCCGCACGCTATGCCGAGGCGATGACGACTGATCCTTGGTCTATCTCTATAGAGGGGGAGGTGGCTAAACCGGCACGTTATCATTTAGAGGATATTTTAAGCTGGGTAGATTTAGAAGAGCGCATCTATAGGCTGCGCTGTGTTGAGGCGTGGTCTATGGTCATTCCCTGGGTGGGTTTTCCCTTGGCGGACTTAATCAAAAAAGTGCAGCCCACCGCTAAAGCTAACTATATCCAATTTGAAACCTTAGAGCGGCGCTCGGAAATGCGGGGCCTGCGTTCAGTTACCTCGACTATAGACTGGCCCTATAGAGAGGGGTTGCGCATGGATGAAGCTATGAATCCCTTAGCCTTTTTGGCTACCGGTTTATATGGTCGCGAACTACCCAAGCAAAATGGCGCGCCTATACGTTTGGTGTTGCCTTGGAAATATGGCTTTAAAAGCATCAAATCCATAGTCAAAATCCGCTTTCTTGAAAAACAGCCCTATACCACTTGGCAGAGCCTGGCCTCTGATGAGTACGGCTTTTATGCCAATGTTAATCCCGAGGTGGATCATCCGCGTTGGAGCCAAAAGTTTGAACGGCGTCTGCCTTCCGCGTTCTTTACCCCTAATCGCATAGCAACCCAAAAGTTTAATGGTTATGGCGAGCAGGTGGCTCATCTCTATAAAGACATGAATCTGAAAAAGTTCTACTAACGGTGGCTGGCCGTAAGTTTGTTGTTTTTGTCGTTTGCCTGTTGCCCTTGCTCTGGTTGCTGACGAGGTTAGTGACCGGGCAGTTGGGGCCGGACCCAGTAAAGGTTCTAATATTATCCTTAGGTTTTTGGGCTATAACATTTCTATGGTTAACTCTGGCGGTGTCGCCACTTAAACGTTTAACGACTGTCACTGAGCTGTTGCGTTACCGGCGCATGCTAGGTTTGTATTGCTGGTTTTATGCTAGCTTGCATATGTTGGCGGTAGTGCATTTTATCGTAGCTTGGGATGTGGCGATATTTGTTGAAGAGTTTAGCGAGCGGCCTTATATGGCCTTGGGTATTATTGCCTGGTTGTTGTTGCTGCCGCTGGGGTTAAGCTCTAATCGCTGGGCCATTAAAAAACTGGGCCGGCACTGGAAGCGCTTGCATCAGCTGGTTTATATCATTGCTGCGTGCGTGCTGTTACATTTTTGGTGGCTGGTGCGCTCGGACTACGCCGAGCTATTACTCTATGCATCGGTGTTGTTTGTGCTGTTTGCTGAGCGCTTGTGGTTGTTTTTTAAACGTAACCAAAGGTTTTCAAATTAATTCGTAGTTTCTTAAAGTAATTCATTGACTCTCACTCTTATCTCCCTATAATGCGCCGCTCTCTGGTTGAGGCAAGTCCTTAGCAAGAGG